>ERZ507008.434-NODE-434-length-12577-cov-9.09415_pt1 | contig 12577 bp, 10 predicted proteins | sample MGYA00512879_ERZ507008 | MGnify/ENA metagenome assembly ERZ507008 | reverse complement strand
GCCTCCCACCGCTTGCGGGGGGAGGGGGACCACGAAGTGGTGGAGGGGGGAGGCCACCAAGCGGGCACAATATGAGTCAGTAACTAAAAGCTGATATTTAACTGTTCACTGGTGATACATTTACGTTGCAATATCTACGGCTTCATCCGGAGGCTCCTATGGATAAGAAATACATGATGCCTGAAGACCGCTCTCTCTTGGCAAAAGCAAAAGAACTTCGAAGTCACATGACACAGGAAGAAAGAAAATTGTGGTATCTTTTCCTTCGAAAACACCGCTTTCGCTTTTACCGACAGAAAATCATAGGTCACTACATCTGTGACTTTTACTGCCCACAAACCCGCCTGGTCATAGAATTGGACGGGAGCCAGCACTACACTGAAAAAGAACTGGCCTACGACATGAAAAGAACCGCTTTCCTTGAAAGCTGTCATATTCATGTTATTCGTTTCTACAATGGGCAGGTTAACCTTCATTTTAGAGAAGTCTGCATAGAAATCGAAAGGACCATAAAAGAAAGGATAAAAGAGTGAAGAATGTATAGCCGCCCCCTTCCGTCTCGCTGCGCTCGCCACCCACCCCCGGAAAGGGGGTGGGCAGGTAAAATGGAGGAGAGGACTGCGCTCTTAAGCCTTGCCTCCCACCGCTTGCGGGGGGAGGGGGACCACGAAGTGGTGGAGGGGGGAGGCCTCCAATGGAGGCCGATGCCCGCCAAGCGGGCTATAAAACTCATCGCCCGCAGGGCGATACCACCACCCTTTGAACCCGCCTGCCAAAGGCGGGCAGAACCCTCTGAACCCTTAGAACCCGGGCCACAGAGTGGCCCATACATCCGCCCCCTCCGTCTCGCTGCGCTCGCCACTCACCCTCTGAATGGCAGGCAATGTTGAACCATTTGCGGGCTCACCGAAAGGTATGTCCCTGTTTTGACCAACAGAAAACCACCGCCCTCAAAGAGGACGGTGGTTTTCTGTTGTAGAGGATGTTATATGGTATGGCCTGTTCTGCCCCAGACAGGCCATATTTTATTTTTCTGCAGCTGCAGGAACAGCGTCAGCGGGAGCTTTGCCGGAAGCCATGGCTTCGTTGTCGGCTTTGGCCTTTTTCAGGTCGAAGCGGTCGGATACGAAACCGTAGAGGGTCCAGCCGAATACGGTGACGATGGCGCCGTAGGTCATGGCTTCAAAGCCCGAGGCGTAGCAGGCGTAAAGGCTGTAGAGGGAAGCAATGAAAGCGATGAGTTTCGTGGTTTTCAGTTCGCTGCCCACATGGTCTACGGCTTTCATGATGACTACCACGGAAGCCATGCAGAGCAGGTAAGGCATGATGTTGGTAATGACTGCCAGGTTGACCAGGGTCTCAAACTGTTCGTTCAGGGAGGGGCTGATGGTCATGAGGGAGAAGAGGGACTGAATGATGGTGATGGCCACCATGCCGGCGATTGGAGCGCCGTGGGAAGTCACTTTCTTCAGGAAGGCCGGGAAGTATCCTTCATCGCTGCCTGCCTTGAATACGTTGGCAATGGTGAACTGCCAGCCCAGGAGGGAACCGAAGCAGGAGAGAACCATGAGGCCCATGATGATCTTGCCTACGGTGCCGCCAAACATCTGGGAGAATACGAGACCGAAGGGAGCGGAGCTGGAGACGAGAACGTCAGCAGGAACGATACCGAAGATAATGTTGGTGGAAACGATGTAGCAGGCTGCTGCCAGCAGGGTGCCGCCGAGAACGGCTTTCGGCACGTTCTTTTCCGGATTATCCACGGCGTCCGCATTGGCGCAGGCCGATTCCATACCCAGGAAAGCCCACAGGGTCATGGTGATGGCGTTCAGTGCTGCTTCACCGAAGCCCAGGTCATGGACATTCCAGTTAGCGGTGTACATGGAGGGGGAGAACCAGAACCAGCCTACGAAAGCGAGGCCGATGCAGGGAATGATAACGCCCCATACGGTGATGGAGGAAACCTGGCCGGTATACTTGGCACCGCCGAAGTTAAGAACGGTAGCCAGCCAGAGGGTGAAGATAGTGGCAGCGCAGGTCATGACCGGGTCCAGAGTCGTATCCAGGAAACCCAGGGCATAGCCTACGGCGGAAATGGCAATGGCGGTGTTCGCAAAAATCAGGGACACCCCATAGGTGTAGTTGGCAAGGAAATTGCCGGCCTTGCCGAAGGAATATTCAGCATAGCCGCCCATGCCGCCGCCTTTTTTACTGTACATGCCGCACTTGGCAAATACATAGGCCAGAGCCATGGATCCCACGGCCGTTACCAGCCAGGAAACGATGGACAGGGCGCCCACCTGAGCCAGTTTGGACGGCAGCATGATAATGCCGGAACCCATCATATTGACGGCTGTCAGGATGGTGAGCTGGAAAACGCTCATTTTGTTTGCTTTACTCATGTTGATCTCCTTTGATAAGGAAGGATGGGGAAACTCTGTTTCCCCGCTTCCCTATGAGTTTATTTCTTTTCAAATTCCTTTTTCAGCACATAGCCATAGGCATGTTTCTTTCCATCAGCGCCGGGCTGTACATAAACGCCCTGGATTTCAGGAGCAAAGCCGGGCAGCTGGTTGATGCCTTCCACCAGGTCCAGGAAATAGGTGACAGCGGTTTTGGACCACTTTTCACCGGGATGTACGCAGAGTACTCCTGGCGGATAGGGGAGAGCGCCTTCCAGGGCGGTGCGGCCTTCTGCATCAGCCAGGTCCACCAGTTCGCCATGGGCTCTCATGAATTCATACTGCGCTTCCTGGGGATTCATCACGTATTCCGGGAAATAGTCCTTCAGGAACAGTTCCTTCTGCAGGGTGGAAACCTTGCGGTCTTTGTAGAAATCATGCATTTCCTGGCAGAGGCGGCGGATGGTGTAGCCTCTGTATTTTTCTTCGTAAGCGTTATAAATGGAGGGGAGCACTTCAGACATGGGCGCATCCTGGTCGATGAGCTGTTCGAAACGGATGAGCTTTGCTACCAGGTCGTTCATCTTTGTTTCGCTTTCCGCAGGGGTCATGAGGAAGAGGATGTCGTTGAGATCGCATTTTTCCGGAATAATGCCGTTTTCACGGAGATAGTTGGCCAGAATGTTTCCTGGAATGCCGAAATCTTCGTAGCCGCCGTTTTCTACATCAATGCCGGCAGTGACGAACTGCAGCTTCATGGGATCGATGAAGTACTGGCCCTTGCCGTAGCCGTCGAAGCCATGCCATTTGGCGCCCGGTTCGAAAGCCCAGTAATTGATGTCATTTGCCATCTTTTCAGTATCCCCGTCTTCCCATTTCTTTCCGTAAACCACCGGAGGAACCAGAGGACGGATGTAGTGGCAGTTGCGGAGCACCTGTTTCCTTGTTTCAATCACAAGCTTCACAGCGTCCATCCAGAGCTTTCTGCCTGCTTCGCCTTCATGCATTTTGGCATTTACGTCCAGAGCAGCGAAGAGCTGGTACAGCGGGGAAGTGGAAGCGTGCATCATGAATGCATTGTTCACTCTCTTATGAGGTACATAGCGGTCCTGGCCTTTAATGTGGGAGTCTTTCTTATGAATCTGGGAGGTCATGGAGAAGCCGGCCTGCTGTTTGTGGACAGACTGGGTGACGAAGATGCCGGGATCTTCCGGCCCCAGGTCCAGAAGCAGGGGAGAGCAGTCCTTCATCATGGGGATGAACTGTTCATAGCCTACCCAAGCGGAGTCGAAGAAAATGTAGTCGCAGAGATGGCCGATCTTATCCACTACCTGGCGGGCATTATAGATGCAGCCGTCGTAGGTGCCCAGCTGGATGACGGCCAGGCGAATCGGTCTTTTAGCCTTGGCTTTTACCGGATCCTTTTCAGCCACCAGTTTCCGGATATAGTCTTCATTGAAGCAGTGTTCCGGAATGCCGCCGATGGAGCCGAAGGCATTTCTTTCTGTTTCCAGATATACCGGAGTTGCGCCGGCCAGTACCAGAGCGCCGTGGTCGATGGACTTATGGTTGTTTCTGTCGTAGAGGACAATGTCGCCGGGGGTGAGGACTGCGTTCAGCACCACCTTGTTGGATGTGGAAGTGCCGTTCAGTACGAAGTAGGTCTTGTCGGCGTTGTATACCCGGGCTGCATGCTTCTGGGCTGCCAGAGCCGGGCCTTCATGAATGAGGAGGTCCCCCATGGCCACATCGGCGTTGCACAGGTCGGCGCGGAAAGTGTTTTCACCGAAGAAATCATAGAATGCACGGCCTGCCGGGTGCTTGCGGAAGAAAGCGCCGCCCTGATGGCCTGGGCAGTCAAACTGGGAGTATCCGTTTTCCACGTATTTTTCCAGATCCTTGAAGAATGGGGGCAGTACTTTTTCTTCATAATGGGAAGCAGCGCTTTCAATCTGGCGGCTGTAGAAATCGTGGTCCGTTTCATTCAGGTCGATGACCCGGTATACCCGGCTGATGACATCATCAGCCACTGGGCCTTCCTTGGTGCGGATGAGAAGGACCGGAATGGTAAAGGCAAAAATCATTTCCTTCTTGAGTACATCGGTATCGGTGTCTGTAATGACTACGGCACCTACATCGGTGAAGTCGGTATCATTGACGTTCACCGTTTCGCGGGATGGAATGGCTCCGAAAATTTCGAGTGCTTTGTCAGAGTAAGCAATTTTTAAACGTTTCACGATTGAAACCTCCTGTACTGAACATTTTGTTATGAATGGGAAGCGGAAGGCGTGTGCACATCACCGAAGCCGCTATCCCGGCAGGGGACTTATGTCCTTTACTGAGCTTATTGTATAGAAAATGGAGAAAATACTCCAATACCGATTCCATGCAAAAAATAAAAATTCCCGAAATGATTACAAATTGCATGAATAAAACGAAATATGAGGCTATTTATAACGATATTGCTATAAATAGCCTCAAGAGATGGCGCTCGTGCAGAACGGGCGCAAGTACATACATATATGTAAACGGTTTGTAAAATCATAAATTGATGGAAAACGGAAAAGAAAGCGAAAAAAAGAAAGTGGAAAAATCTAAATTTCCTGAAAGTAAGTATCATTGACAGAAAAAATCCGGATAATAATAACAAAATAGTTATTACTATCCGGGGACATTACTTTCCATGAACCCATTTCCAGTAGGACAAAAGGCAGAGGGCATAGCCGCCAGTCATGAGGAGCCCCAGGGGAAGGGCTGTATCCTCTCCGGCAATACCGGTGAGAGGCATGGTCAGGCTGCCTGGAGCCACCGTAAAGAATCCCAGCAGCGCAGAGGCAGCGCCGGCATTCTTCCCCTGCCTTGAAAGGGCCATGGACATACTGACCGTTTCAGTAATGGATAAAGGAATGACCGTGATAATAAGGATGGGAATGAGCAGGTGAAGGGGCCAGAGAAAATAAAAGCCGGCCAGAAGGAAAAGACTTCCTATAAAGGAAAGAATAATAGAATGGCGCAGCATGGCATCATCCAGCACCTTCTTCGCCAGGGCGGCCGGAAGAAGGCCTGTAAGGAGAAGCCCCACACCCACCACGCCCAGAATTAAACTGTAAGTCTGGGCGCTGAGACCGTAAATATGCTGGAACAGGAAAGAAGAACCGGCCAGATAGCCGAAGAAAGAAATGAAAAGGAACCCTTCCAAAAGACAATGACCCATAAAGTAGGAATCATGGAAAAGATGGGGATAGGAGCGGAAAGCGGCAGTGAGCCGGGGAAGACGATGGCCTTTGGGAAGAGTTTCCCGACAGGGAATACAGGACAGGGCCAGCAGGAGACCGATACCAGTCAGCACATAAAAAACGCCTCTCCAGTCAGTCCAGCGGAGAATCTGTCCTCCTGCCACAGGAGCCAGCACCGGCGCCAGACCGTTAATCATCATGAGGGCGGAATACAGAGTCAGAAGCTCAGTGCCTGTTTTTATATCCCGGGCAATGGCTCTGGCAATGACCAGCCCGAAAGAACCGAAAAAGCCCTGCACGAAACGGAAGAAAAGAAGCACCGAAGGCGTAGAAGCCTCACTGGCACCGTAGGAAGTCAGAGTAAAAACAGTCATGCCCACAAGAATGGGAATCTTTCGTCCGAAACGGTCGGAAAGGGGACCGCCAAAAAGCTGCCCCAGCGCCATGCCCGCCATGGTCATGGTGAGAGTCAGCTGGGCCAGGGATGGAGAAATACCAAAGGATTCCGCCAGCTCGGGAAGGGCCGGAAGATACATGTCTGTAGCCAGCGGCGCTACCGCCGTCATGAGACCCAGAAAGATAAAAAGGCCGATTTCAGATACTTTCATACAAACCTCCAGAAAATACAAAAAAGCAGGCTGCCCTGCAAAAAAAGCCGCCCAACGCTAAACAGCGCTGAACGGCTTATATTGCGGATGCTCAGAAAACGCAGCTCTACTGTGTGGAGTCCAAGACTCCTTATCTTGAGTAAATGATAACAAGAAGGCTGGAAATTGTCAAGCCCAGGCGGTGAAGGCTCCTCTATCACTTGCGCTCCCCTGAATGAGGGCGGGGAAGTAAAATAGTGGAGAGGATCGCACTCTTTAAAATCTGCGGCGTCAGCCGCCACCACCACCCTTTGAACTCTCTGAACCCTCACACCGAAGGCGTGTCCAAGGGCGAAGCCGCCACCACAACCTCTGAACTATCGGAACCCGGGCCGCAGAGCGGCCCATACAGCCGCCCCCTTCCGACTCGCTGCGCTCGCCACCCACCCCCGGAAAGGGGGTGGGCAGGTAAAAAGGAGGAGAGGGCCGTACTCTTTAAAATTTGCGGCGTCAGCCGCCACCACCACCCTCGGCCTAAAGGCCGTCAAACCTAAGAACCCTCGGGCCCGAAAGAGCCATTCAATCTTAAGAACCTTTTTCCATAACCTTTCTACACAACCTGCCGCGTCAGCGGCGCCCCTTCGGCCCGGAGGGCCGTCAACCTTTTCTCTGTGAACCCTCCGGACGTCAGGCCGGTCAATCCTAAGAACCTTTTCCATCCCCGTTGACACCATCCTACGGGGGTGATATACTCTTGACATACAAATACAAAGCCATAGAACAGGAAGAGTAGTCCTGATGGAAGCCATCCAAGGGAGCCGGCGCAAGTGGAAGTCCGGTATGGCAGTCTGGATGAATGGGCCTGGGAGGCGCTGTTTCGAACCATAGGTGTAGAGACAGACGGATTTCACCGTTACAGGAAACTGAGTTGGGCATTTGCCAAGTTGGGTGGTACCGCGGAAATAGATCCTTTCGTCCCTTTGCTTTTCAGCAGAGGAACGAAAGGATTTTTTGTTATATTGATTAAGGAGGAATGTCATGATGGAACAGGTTATGGATGTATCAAAACTTGTCTTTACCAAGGCGAGGGGAGGTCGGTTCCGCTGGCTTACCATTTCCACCCTCATGCTGGCTATCGGCATGCTGCTCCATCTGGTCTCTCCGTCGGTGGCAGGTTTTACGCCGAACTGGATGATCGCCTGCTATGTGGTGGCCATTCTTCTAACGAAACCGAGCTACAAGCAGTGCTTGGGCATCTGCATGGTGGCGGCGCTGATGGAAGTCTTTACCAGTAAGTCCGCTTTCCCCTACGGCGACTTTGCTTCCGAATTCTTCGGCGCCTATGTGGCAGGCTTCTTTGCCCATTCCGTGCCGCCCATTAAAATCGGGAAATTTTCTCTCCGTCCTGCCATTGCAGGATTCATTACCACCTGCGTGTCCGGCTTCACTTTTGTTTCTATTCTGACTCTGGTCATGGGGATTCCTATGAAGGTATACCTCTATGGTATGCTTCCGGCAGTCGCCATGGTAGGTATCGGAAACGGCATTATCACACCGTTCCTTTATTTCCCGGCGCTCCGTCTTTTCAAATCCATGCATTACATGGCAGAGTCCGACGTAGAGGACAGCGACCACAGCGGCTTGGTGCTGAAGCAGCAGCAGGAAGGGGTCATCAGCGTAGAGCACCTGACCTATACCTATCCCTTCTCTAAGAAGAAAGCACTGGATGATGTGTCCATGGCCGTATCCAAAGGAGATTTCGTGGTCGTTACCGGCCCCAACGGTGCAGGCAAAACCACCCTTCTCATGTCCATGGCCGGCGCCATTCCCCATTACTACGGCGGCACCATGGAAGGCATGGTCTTTACCGGCGGCAAGGCCGTGACCCAGCATACCATTGCGGATCTGGCTTCCTCCATTGGCGTCATCCTTTCAGACTACAAGGCCCAGATCGTCACCCTCACCGTGGGAGAAGAAATGGCATTCACTCTGGAGAACCACGGATTCCCGCCGGATGAAATACGCCGCCGGTCAAAAGAAGCTCTGGCCAAGGTTCACCTGGACGGACTGGAGGAACGGAAGGTTTCCACCCTTTCCGGCGGCCAGTGCCAGCGTCTGGTGGTGGCTGCTGTGCTGGCGGAAGAACCGGAAGTACTGGTATTCGATGAACCTACCTCTGCGCTGGATCCGGAAGGCATCCGTGAATTTTATGAAATGGTGGGCGAACTGAACCGGAAGGAAGGACTGACGGTCATCGTGGCGGAACACCATCTGGAAGCCACCCTGCCTTATGCGAAGAAATTCATTCTTATGAATCAGGGAAAGATTATCAGCCAGGGCACACCGGAAGAAGTGATGCGGGCTATGAAGCAGAACCACATTTACGAAGAAGCCATTCCGGATATGTACCGTGCCCAGCTGACTCTGGAAGACCAGGGGATTTCCTTTGAAAAACCATTCCTTAATATAAAGGATGCACAGCAGTCTGTGATGGATTCTTTCGAGAAAGGAGAGGGGAAACATGCTTGAACTGAAAAAAGTGTCCTTCCGTTACGCCAAAAACCTGCCCCTGGTGCTTGATGGGGTGTCCCTCTCCTTTGACAAGGGAGAATTCGTAGCCATCACCGGACGCAACGGCAGCGGTAAAACCACCATTACCCGTCTTCTTACGGGACTGGAAAAGCCGGCTTCCGGAGAAATTGTCTACAATGGCACCAATGTGACAAAGGAAGATGCTTCGAAGAGAAGCCGCTTTATCGGCTATGTGTTCCAGCAGCCGGACCGGCAGATGTTCATGCCCACGGTGCGTGAGGAAATCGCCTTCGGCCCCTTCCATCAGGGAAAACGGGGGCAGGAACTGGAAGATGCCATCGACCGCGCCATGGCGGATACCGATACGGAAAGCTTATCGGCGGAATACCCGAGAACCCTTTCCCGGGGCGACCAGCAGCGGGTAGCCATTGCCTCCGCCCTGGCCATGGATACGGAATACCTGGTGCTCGATGAACCTACCAGCGGACAGGACGGCAGAGAAAAGAAAAGACTCATGGCTCTCATGGAAAGACTGCAGCAGAAAGGCATCACCATTATCCTGGTTACCCACGACATGGACATTGTAGCCAGAGACTGTACCAGGGTGGTGGTCATTGCAGGCCACAAAGTGGTCTTTGATGACAAGCCGGAAATCCTGTTTTCCGAAGCCAACCGCCCCGAAGACTGGGGCCTGGCCTATCCGCCGGCAGTTCTTCTGGGCCGGCGCCTCCCCGGCGCTCCCTACTGCCGGGACATGGACAGCTTCTGCAAAGAATTTATTAAACGGAAAGGAGGAGCTTCCTTATGAGAAATCTGGTACCCCTGACAAAAATCCTTTTAACCCTGGGCACTGCCGTATGGGCCATTGTGCTTCACCGGCCGGAAAGCCTCCTTTACCTCTGTGTTCTGGAACTTCTCATCCTTCTCGTATCTGGTGAGCTTTTCAAAAATATCAAAGCCCTCATTATGCTCATCATCTTTGCTGCCCTCCTGGGAGTCATTGAAAAAGTGGGCGGCGGCTCCACTGAAGAATCGGTAGTGGCGGCCCTTCGCATGCTGGGCATGACCATCATCTTCATTTACCTCCTGGGCACCGTGAAACTGCAGGATCTCACCGCCTCCATGGTGCGGCAGCTGAAGGTACCTTATGAATACGCCTTCATGTTCACTGCAGGACTTCGCTTCATCCCTGATTTCATTGAAGAAAACAGAGCTGTCTCCGAAGCCCAGGCCTGCCGCGGCCTGGCTGTCAAAGGCAACTTCTTCAAACAGGTCAAGCGCTATATGTCCATCGTCCGTCCATTGATGCTCCGCTCCCTGGGAAGAAGCGAAACCATGGCCCTCTCCCTGGAACTCCGCGGCTTCGGCGGATCCCGGAGAACCTTCATGGAAAGCGTGGCGCCCAAGGGAAAAGACTACGTCTTCATGGTCCTCATCCTCCTCGTCACCGCTGCCGTCATCTACGGCCGGGTGAAACTGGGGATGTGAAACAGGTATAAAAAAAGCACCCTGCCAAAGGGTGCTTTTTTTAGTGGATTCGTAGGCTGGTAAAGACCGCTGCCGGCTATCCGCTGACCTCCATCCGCCGTTGTCCCCATCCATCTGATTGCTAGACCGGAATGGAACGTCCTGGATCCCTGAGGATAGGGCATATAAAACTCATCGCCTCCTGAGCGAAAGCGACGCACAAAATGTAGTGAGTCGTTTTCCCTGTGGGATGCACAACCCTTCTACACAACTCGCGGCGTCAGCCGCGCCCCTTTTTATAATTTGCGGCGAAGCCGCCACCACAACCCTCGGCCTGAAAGGCCGTCAAACTTAAGAACCCTCCGGCCGCAGGCCGGTCCATCTTAAGAACCTTTCTCCCTGCCCCCTGAGCGAAGCGAATATAACCCGCCGACGGCAGGCGGCCACAACCCTCGGGGCGCAGCCCCGTCAACTCTCACACCGAAGGTGTGTCCAAAGGCGTTACTTTTTAAATGAAATGAACTTACCGATTATCTACTTTTTCCGGATTCATATCGTGATGGAGCAGACGGAAACGGGCGAAATCCTTCCATTCTGTACCGGGAATGCCGTAGTTGCAGTAGGGGTCGATGGAAAGGCCGCCCCGGGGGAGGAATTTTCCCCATACTTCAATGTACCGCGGCCGCAGCAGACGGATGAGGTCGGTCATAATCATATTCACGCAGTCTTCATGGAAATCACCGTGATTCCGGTAGCTGAAAAGATAGAGCTTTAAAGACTTGCTTTCCACCATGTACTTGTCAGGAATGTAGGAAATATAAATGGTGGCAAAATCAGGCTGTCCCGTCTTCGGGCACAGGCTCGTAAATTCAGGGCAGTTAAATTTGATAAAGAAATCCCGGTCACTGTGCTTGTTGGGAATCCTCTCCAAAAGGCCGGGGTCATAATCATAGGTATATTTCGTATTCCGGCTGCCCAGCTGTTTCAGCTCATCCAGCCCTTCTCTCTTTTCTGTCATAACGTACCTCACATTCATATAATTCAATGTAACTGTAACAAGAATATCACAGGAAAGAAAAGATGTAAATAGAGGGGCGCCTTGGGGCGAGGTCGGGATCGGGATCGGGATCGAGGTCGGGATTGGGATCGAGGTCGTGTGAACCCCGATAGGGGGGGAGGATCATTCTATAAAAATGCGGCGAAGCCGCCACCACAACCCTCGGCCCGAAGGGCCGTCAACCTTCCCCTCTGATCCCTCACACCGAAGGCCCGTCCAATCACATGGGGAATTCGCTGTTTGCCTTTTCTCTCACGTATTCCCAGAAATGGTCGATAATGTATTCCCTGAGGAGCACGGCGGAGAGGGACAGCTTTCCTTCTGTTTTCCAGGAAAGATTCAGGTAGCGGTGGCAGTCCATGTCTCCCACTGGGAGCGAGGCCAGGCCGCTGTAGGCGTTGTACCAGGTCATCTGGGGGACCAGGGCGATGCCTAGGCCGGCATTGACGAATTCATGGATGGTGTCGGGGTTGTCGCTTTCCATGACGATTTTTGGCGAAAATCCAGCTTTTCCGCAGTAGGTTTCAAGAATGTCCCGGAGCACGAATCCCTTGGGCGGGGCGATGTAGTTTCTGTCTGCGAAATCAGCCAGATTGATGTAGGGTAGCCGGGCATGGCGGTCGGAAAGGGGAAGCACCATGACCAGGTTTTCCCGGAAAAGGGTGACGGTATGTTCATTCTCCACGTGATGGATGGTGGAATAGAGGGTGAGATCCGTATGTTTCGGAGAGGCTTCCATCTTGGGGTTGATGATTTCCAGCATGGCTTCGGGATGGTCTTTCCGGAATTCTGCCAGAAATGAAGGAATGAGCTTGGTGGCGGGATGGATGGCAAGGTTCACTGTCATCTGCTGGAGATTTTTGGAATCGGCGAATTCCTTCTGCATTTCATCATATTCCTGCAGGAAATTTTCCGCATGCTTCAGAAGGATGTGGCCATCCCTGGTGAGATGGATATTTCTTCCTTCCCGTTCAAAGAGGGTGACTCCCAGCTCTTCTTCCAGACCCCTGATGGTTCGGGAAAGGGCAGGCTGGGCGATATGGAGGGCCTCCGCTGCTTTGGTGAGATGCTCCATTTTCGCCGCTTTCCGGAAATATTCCAGGGAAGTGAAATTTAATTTCATGGCTGCCTCCTGACTTCAAACTGTCTGCAGGAAAGAGAAAGGCTTTCTGAAGGATATCTTAGTGTAAAATTTTACTCGGTAGGGAAATTTTACAGAAACAATAAAAGAGGAAAGCCTCCTTAGTGTAAAATTTTACTCGGTAAGGGAATTTTTCCAGAAACAATAAAAGAGGA
>ERZ507008.428-NODE-428-length-12841-cov-9.05702_pt1 | contig 12841 bp, 9 predicted proteins | sample MGYA00512879_ERZ507008 | MGnify/ENA metagenome assembly ERZ507008 | reverse complement strand
TCCATGTCCGCTTCTGTTTTAATATGGATGATATCTTCATTTAGATGGGAAATTTGGTTCAAAGTTATATTATTTTTTCTTAAATCGAGCGGAATGTATGGGATTGTTGTCTTTATTGTCTGTTGCCATTTTATCAGTCTATATTATCTTCCCTGAGAAGGTCCGTTACTTCTACTTCAAGCGGTGCAGAAAGCTCTGCCAAGGCTTATTCTTTCATTTTGCAAAGATAATCATTTTTTTCTGAGAATCTATCCTTTTTCTGCTGTTTTTTCTCTCCCACGTTTGTCGCATTCGCTCCCATGATTGTTGCTTTCGCTTCCATGATTGTTGCATTCGGTTCCATGATTGTTGCATTCGGTTCCATGATTGTTGCATTCGCTTCCACGTTTGTCACATTCGGTCCCGCGTTTGTCGCATTCGCTCCCATGATTCTGTTGTCATATTCCTCTTTCGAATGTTTGTCCCACACACCCTACCTGTAGGGGCAGAAACTTTAAAAAAATGCCTGGAGTTTTAAAGCTTTTGCCCTTACAGGGCGCGTTGCTAATTGCCTTATACCCAGGGCGTTGCCCTGGGCTGTGAGCTTCTGCCCCTTCAGGGCGTGCTGCTTGCGTCTTTTGTCCTGCTAATTGCTTTATACCCAGGGTGTTGCCATGGGCTAAGAACTTCTGCCCCTTCAGGGCGTGCTGCTTGCGTCTTTTACAAGAAAAAGCATTCACATTTTGGGCTTTTCTGTCACAAAGGGTTCACCGTTTTACGCCATTTGTGACGTTTTCGTGAATACCTGTGAAGGGAGGGTTCACGCCATGAATCCCCTCTGTTTATCGGACTTTCGGAGCAGGTGTGAAGGGTGAACCCTCGTTTCTTGCTTTATACGCATACGCGAAAGAAAATAAATAAAGAAAGAAAACAGCAGTATGGGTAATGCCATTAAAACATATAAAAGAATATATATATATTATTATAGACGTTCACAGCTTCACGCAAAGGTCTCGCCCGATAGGTTATTCAGACCAGCCAATGACTAACAGAGATTTCCCGGTAAGTCATTGAGCCGTCTCAGTGACTTACCGGGAAATGGTAACTATTATGCTGAACTAAACAGTCGCAAATAAGCGCCACACACCCTGAAAACTGCCATTTTGTGTTTGGTGCGAAAAGAAAATTTGACAAAAAATCGGGAAAATACGCATAATTCATGAATAAACATGAAGAAAAACACAAAAGCGATGTAAAAGAAAACGAAAAAAGTGGAGAAATGAGGGGATTTGCTACCCCAAAACAGGGGATGCGGGGCCCAAAACAGGGGATGCGGGGCTAAAAACAGGGGATTTGGGCACTCCCAAAAAGGGCGCATCCCCTGTGGATGCACTTCGCTAAACCCGACCAAATCCACAACTAAAAAAGTGGATGAAAACAGAAATTACTACCCTTTTTGAACAGTTATTACTACCAAAACTGCTGCCGTGCCGATTCATTTCAACATTTATATATAAACAACGCGAGAAAATGGTATAAAGTATTAATAATAAGGGGGATGCGAGAAAAATGGATTAGAAAAAGTGCTTCAAATCCCCTATTTTTGTTTTTTGCCCGGCATAACGGCAGTATTGGCAGAGGGCAAAAAAAACTTTCTTGAAAATGCGGATTTCTCTTAATTTCTTTTGTGTTACGATATTTTTTGTGTATCTTTGCAAGATAAACTGATAAAGAAATAAATGAGAAAACGATTCATCCACATATTATGGGCTTTGTTGGGTGCAGGCATCCTGTTCTGTATCCTGGGTTTTGTAGCCGTTTGGAATGGTTTGATAGGCTATATGCCCGAGATAGAGGACTTGCAGAACCCCATCAACCGCTTTGCCACACAGGTGTATTCATCTGACGGCAAGGTGTTGGGAACCTGGAACCTGAACAAGGAGAACAGAATCGTGATCCCTTACGACAAGATGTCGCCCCACCTCGTAGAGGCACTCGTTGCCACAGAGGACGAGCGCTTCTATGAGCACTCGGGCATCGACTTCCGTGCCCTGGGCCGAGCCATCGTGAAGCGAGGACTCATGGGACAAACCAATGCCGGAGGAGGCTCCACCATCACCCAGCAGTTGGCGAAGCAGTTGTATAGCGAAACAGCCAGCAGCACCGTGCAGCGCTTCTTCCAGAAACCCATAGAGTGGGTGATAGCCGTCAAGCTGGAGCGTTATTACACCAAGCAGGAGATCATCGCCCTCTATCTCAACTACTTCGACTTCCTGCACAATGCGGTGGGCATTAAGACCGCTGCCAACACTTACTTCAACAAAGAGCCCAAAGACCTGACGGTGTGCGAGGCAGCCACCCTCATCGGACTCTGCAAGAACCCCTCGCTCTTTAACCCCGTGCGCTATCCCGACCGCTGTCGGGAACGAAGAAACGTGGTGTTGCAGCAGATGGTGAAGGCAGGCTATATGAACCGCTCGGAGTACGCCAAGTATTCTGCAGAACCCCTTACCCTCGACTTCCACCGTACCGACCATAAGGACGGCACAGCCACCTATCTGCGCGAGTTCCTCCGCCAGTATATGACCGCCAAGCGCCCCGTGCGCTCCGACTATCCTTCGTGGAACGGAGTGCAGTTTGTCATCGACTCAATAGCCTGGGACACAGATCCCCTCTATGGCTGGTGCAACAAGAACTTCAAGAAGGACGGCACACCCTATAACGTCTATGCCGACGGTCTGAGAGTGTTCACCACGATAGACAGCCGTATGCAGAAATATGCCGAGGAGGCAGTCTACAAGCATGTGGCAGGCTATCTGCAGCCCGCCTTCGACCGTGAGAATAAGCCCAAGCCCAGTGCTCCCTTCTCCGACAAGCTGACGCCCAATCAGATACGCTCCATCCTGAACCGATCCATCACCCAGAGCGAGCGCTACCGCACCATGAAGGCGGCAGGCTATTCGCCCGAGGAGATACACGACGCCTTCAGAAAGAAGGTGGAGATGACGGTCTTTACCTATCATGGCGACATCGACACCCTGATGAGTCCGCTCGACTCCATACGCTACTACAAGGGTTTCCTGCGTTCGGGCTTCATGAGCATGGATCCCAAGACGGGAGCAGTGAAAGCCTATGTGGGCGGTCTCGACTATACACACTTCATGTACGACATGGTGAGCCTGGGACGCCGACAGGTGGGTTCCACCATCAAGCCATTCCTCTACAGTCTGGCGATGGAGAACGGATTCACCCCCTGCGACATGGCGCCCAACCGTCAGCAGACCTATATCGTGGCAGGCAGACGCTGGACACCCCGCAACGCCAACCATTCGCGCTATGGACAGATGGTTCCGCTGAAGTGGGGTCTGGCACAGAGTAACAACTGGATCAGCGCTTATCTGATGAGCAAGCTGAACCCACAGCAGTTTGTGCAGCTGCTGCGCGATTACGGCATCAACAATCCCGACATCCATGCCTCGATGAGTCTCTGTCTGGGTCCTTGCGAGGTGAGTGTGTCGGAGATGGTGAGCGCCTATACCGCCTTTGCCAACCACGGCATCAGGACCTCGCCGCTCTTTGTGAGCCGCATCGAGGACAACGAAGGCAACACGATAGCCACCTTCCAGCCCCGCATGAACGAGGTGATCAGCGCCGACAACGCCATGAAGATGCTTACCATGCTGATGGGCGTGGTAGACCAGGGTACGGCGGGACGACTGAGATACCGCTACAACATGGAGGGACAGATAGGAGCGAAGACGGGAACCACCAACAACAACAGCGACGGATGGTTCATTGGCTTCACACCGCAGTTGGTGACAGGCTGTTGGGTGGGAGGCGAGGACCGCGACATCCACTTCGACTCCATGAGTATGGGACAGGGAGCCACGATGGCGCTCCCCATCTGGGCCATCTTCATGAAGAAGGTTTATGCCGACCCAACGCTGGGCTTCAGTCCGATGGAGAAGTTTGACATTCCTGCTGACTATAATCCCTGTGCGAGTCAGACGGAAGATGAATTCGGTGAAGAAGGCATCGATGAAGTTTTTGAATAAGCAAGCATCCTGCAATGATGGCAATATAGATGAGGCCTAATTGCAGGATGCTTATTTTTATCCCCTCTATGCAGGCTCCCGGCAGCATGACTATCAGCTGCAGGGCATGCTGGGTGGCAGAGGTGGTGAGGCTCAGCAGGTATGCCAGTCCGCTCTGCAGTAGGGAGAATCCCGGCAGGAGGAAGAACGAGAGCAGCAGCGACAGACTGACATAGATGATGACCGTGGCAGCGGGAATGGCGACAAACGAGCTGAGTACGGAATAGCAGGCGATGTTGCCGAAATAATAGCACACCAGCGGTGTGGTTCCCACCTGGGCAGCCACCGATACCGCCACCATTGCCCATGCCCAGCCCAAGGGCTTGCGGCGGGTGACCGAGGCAGGCAGAAGGCTGTAGATGGGCTTGTAGAGCAACAGGATGGACAGCACGGCGGCAAAGGACAGCTGAAAGCTGATGTCGAAGAGGTGGAGAGGCTGGATGATGAGCATCACGATGGCTGCGAGAGTCAGGTTGCTCACAGCCGTCGAGTTGCGTCTGGTGAGCAGGGCGAAACAGTAGATGCTGATCATTGAGGCAGCCCTGACGGCACTGGCAGGCAGGGCGATGAGGAACACGTATGCCCAGATGGCAGTCACGCTGATGGGTACGGCGATGAGCCGCCATCGTTTTCTGCCTCCTGCCAGGAGGATGAAGAGCTGAAAGATGATGCCGATATGCAGTCCGCTGATGGCCAGGATGTGGCTGGCACCCGAGGCCTTGAAGGTTTGTCGGGTGTCCTTGCTGAGGCTGCCTTTCTCGCCCAGTGTCATGGCGGTGATGATGGCTTGCTGCTGCGATGCAAGATGCTGGCTGCCAATGCGCTCTGTGAGTTCGCTTCGCAGACTGAGAGCCTTCAGGCGGGTGCGGTCGAGCGCCGACAGATGGCTGTAGGAACGCGTCGCTGCGGGTTGCCGGTTCTGCTCTTCCTGCAGAGAGGTGAGCAGGGCGCCAGCCAGCAGGAAGGCGGCGAGGATGAGGAGCGACTTGTGCAGCTCGTTCTTCACCAAGATGGCGAAGGCAGAGGCGGCGAGCATGATGAGCAGCCAGTAGGAGGGAGGAAGGGTGACGACGTGGAAGTGCGCAATGACAATGCCCGACACAAGCATCAAGCAGAGAGCCTGAGTGGGGCACGAATTGAAGAACTTTCGCCTTCTGAGGACTGTCTTTGCGCCAGAAATCTTCATTTAATCTTTAATTTCTGCAAATATAGGAATTTTTTTTCGTCTAAATGTAGTTTTTTTTGTAATTTTGCAAAGTTTTATAGAATACAATAAAAATCATTATAATGAACGTTTCATACAAATGGCTTAAAGAATACGTCGATTTCGACCTTACTCCTCAGGAGACAGCGGACGCGCTGACTTCTTGCGGTCTCGAAGTCGATGCTTTGGAAGAAGTACAGTCCATCAAGGGTGGACTGAAGGGTCTTTACGTAGGTAAAGTGTTGACATGCGAGATGCATCCCAATAGCGATCACCTCCATGTCACTACTGTAGATTTGGGCAAGGGCGAGCCCCAGCAGATTGTATGCGGTGCCCCCAACGTGGCAGCAGGACAGAAAGTCATCGTAGCCGACCTGGGCTGCGTGCTCTACGACGGCGACAAGAGTTTCACCATCAAGCGCAGCAAGCTTCGCGGCGTGGAGAGTCTCGGCATGATCTGTGCCGAGGACGAGATAGGAGTAGGAACCTCTCACGACGGCATCATCGTGCTGCCAGAGGATGCTCCCGTAGGTCAGCCAGCAGCAGAGTATTATCACTTGGAGAGCGACTGGCTCATCGAGATAGACATCACAGCCAACCGAGCTGATGCCCTGGGTCATTGGGGAGTGGCACGCGACCTCTATGCGTGGCTGAAGCAGAACGGATATCAGACCAGTATGCATCGTCCTTCGTGCGATGAGTTCGTTGTCGACAACGAGGACCTGCCTATCGAGGTGGAGATTCAGAACACCGAAGCCTGCAAGCGCTATGCCTGTGTGAGCATCACCGACTGTGAGGTGAAGGAGAGTCCTAAGTGGCTGCAGGACAAGCTGAACATCATCGGCTTGCGTCCTATCAACAACATCGTGGACATCACCAACTATATTATGATGGCTTACGGACAGCCACTGCATTGCTTTGATGCCGACATGGTGACAGGACATAAGATCGTGGTACGCACCCAGCCAGAGGGAACCAAGTTTGTGACCCTCGACGGTGAGGAGCATACCCTGGGCGAGCACGACCTGAGCATCTGCAACGCCGAGGAGCCTATGTGTATCGCAGGTATCTTTGGCGGTAAGGGTTCGGGAACCTACGACACCACTAAGAGTGTGGTGTTGGAGAGTGCCTACTTCCATCCAACATGGATTCGCAAGAGTGCCCGCCGTCACGGACTGAGCACCGACGCCAGCTATCGTTTTGAGCGCGGTGTAGACCCCAACGGACAGATTTATGCCCTCAAGCAGGCTGCCATCCTCTGCAAGCAGTTGGCAGGCGGAAAGATCAGCATGCAGATCAAGAACGTATATCCAGAGCCTATCCAGGATTTCCCTGTGCGCCTGAACTATGAGTATGCACACCGTCTCATCGGTAAGGAGATCGGTGCAGAGACCATTAAGAATATCGCCACCTCATTGGAGATGAAGATTGTGAAGGAAGACGCCGAGGGCCTCGACCTCCTCGTTCCAGCCTTCCGTGTTGACGTGCAGCGTCCTTGCGACGTGGTGGAGGACATCCTGCGTATCTACGGATACAACAACGTGGAGATTCCTACTCAGTTGAAGAGCTCGCTCACCGTACAGGGCGAGGAAGACAAGCACTACCACACCCAGAACATCGTGGCAGAGCAGCTGGTAGGCGAGGGCTTCATGGAGATACTGAACAACTCGCTCACCAAGGCAAGCTATTATACCGACTTCGAGCTCAACGCATATCCCGACGAGCACACTGTGAAGGTGATGAACCCTCTGAGTGCCGACCTGGGAGTGATGCGCCAGACCATGCTCTTCGGTGGACTGGAGAGTGTGTCGCGCAACATCAACCACAAGAGCCAAAACCTGAAGTTCTTCGAGGTGGGCAACACCTATTTATATAATAAGGAGAAATGGGATGCCGAGAATCCTATCAAGGGCTACAGCCAGGAAGGTCACATCTCGCTCTTCATTACCGGTAAGCGCGTAGAAGGCAACTGGGCTCATGCCGACGAGCAGAGCAACATCTACGAGTTGAAGGCTGTGGTGGAGAACATCCTGCGCCGTGTGGGTATGCCACAGAACAATGTGGTGCTGAAGCACAGCGACAACAATATCTTCTCAAAGGGTGTGCAGTATGAGACCCGTGCCGGAAAGGTATTGGTAGAGATGGGTATCCTGAGCCTGAAGCTGAAGAAGGCTTTCGATATCGAGCAGGACGTGTTCTATGCCGATGTGCACTGGGACAACCTGATGAAGGCCATCAAGAAGGTGAGCCTCACCTATACCGATATCAGCAAGTATCCTTCTGTAAGCCGCGACCTGGCACTCCTGGTCGACAAGAGTGTCGAGTTTGAGCAGATAGAGATGATCGCCCGTCAGACAGAGAAGAAGCTCCTCAAGAGTGTGGTTCTCTTCGACGTGTATGAGGGCAAGAACCTGCCAGAGGGCAAGAAGAGCTACGCAGTGAACTTCATCCTGCAGGACGAGGAGAAGACTCTCAACGACAAGCAGATCGATGCCATCATGAAGAAACTCATTGCCAACCTCACAGGCAAGTTGAATGCTGAATTGAGATAATTTTGGAGTTAACTCCTTCACATCATATAATAAGTATAACAACAAAACATATTAAATTTTATTCCAATGGGAAGAGCATTTGAATATCGTAAGGCTACAAAGCTGAAAAGATGGGGCCACATGGCCAAGACATTTACTAAGTTAGGTAAGCAGATTGCAATTGCAGTAAAGGCTGGCGGTCCAGAGCCAGAGAACAACCCTACCTTGCGTGCTATCATCGCCAACTGTAAGCGTGAGAACATGCCTAAGGATAACATCGCACGTGCCATCAAGAACGCTTGTGGCAAGGATACAAGCGATTACAAGGAGGTGACTTACGAGGGATATGGTCCTCACGGTGTTGCCATCTTCGTTGACACATTGACAGACAACACCACACGTACCGTAGGTGACGTGCGCTCAGTGTTCAATAAGTTCAATGGCAACATGGGTACCACAGGTTCTCTTTCTTTCCTCTTCGACCACAAGGCTGTATTCACCTTCAAGAAGAAGGAAGGCATGGATATGGACGAGATGATTCTTGACCTGATCGACTATGGTGTAGAGGATGAGTTCGACGAGGATGAGGAGAACAACGAGGTCACTATCTACGGTGCTCCTACAAGCTTCGGCGACATCCAGAAGCACTTGGAGGCTGAGGGCTTCGAGGTGACCGGTGCTGAGTTCACCTATATCCCTAACGACCTGAAGGACGTTACTCCTGAGGAGCGTGAGACTATTGACAAGATGGTGGAGAAGCTGGAGGAGTTTGACGATGTTCAGACCGTCTATACCAACATGAAGCCAGAGGCTTCTGAGGAGGCAGAATAAGCATTCTTTTTCGTATGATATTTAAGTTTTGTCTTAAAGCTTTTGCCCTTACAGGGCGTTTAGGGCATTGCTGTTTATACCCAGGGCGTTGCCCTGGGCTAGGAGGGGTTGCCCTTACAGGGCGCTTGGCGAAAATTAAATAATCATACGAGCACGCCCTGAAAGGATTGGTCCAATTCTGCGTTGCTTTTATCTGCACGCCCTGAAAGGATTAGCCCAATTCAGCGCTGCTTTTATCGGCACGCCCTGAAAGGATTAGCCCAATTCAGCGCTGCTTTTATCGGCACGCCCTGAAAGGATCAGCCCAATTCAGCGCTGCTTTTATCGGCACGCCCAGAAAGGATTAGCCCAATTCAGCGCTGCTTTTACTGGCACGCCCAGAAAGGATTAGCCCAATTCAGCGCTGCTTTTACTGGCACGCCCAGAAAGGATTAGCCCAATTCAGCGCTGCTTTTACTGGCACGCCCAGAAAGGATTAGCCCAATTCATCGCTGCTTTTATCGGCACGCCCTGAAAGGGCAGAAGCTCATAGCCCAGGGCATCGCCCTGGGTTTTGTGTTTATTTCACTATGCGCCCTGTAAGGGCAAAAGCTTTAAAATAAGGAGAAAACATTATGATTAATTCTAACAACGAAAATCAGGATAAGTTGCAGAAGGTGACCTATCAGACACACGGCACCTGTTCAAAGTACATATGCATCAGTGTGGATGAGGACGGAACAGTAAGGGATGCTGAGTTTATCGGCGGTTGTGACGGCAACACCAAGGGCGTATGCGCTCTGATAAGAAACATGAAGGCCAAGGACGTGATAGCCCGACTGAAAGGCATCACCTGCGGCAACAAGCCAACCAGTTGTCCAGACCAGTTGGCTACTGCCCTTCAGCAAATGGGATATTAATTTAGCATGGCGATATGTTCAAGCTTTAGTACTTGAACGTATCGTCCAACAAAATTTTCTGGGGATTGGAAGCCGAACGGTAGATGAAACGGAAGGAGAAGTGGGCTTCCTTATAGCTCTTGAGCGCCGGGTTGTTGTCGAGTGCCTGTTTCTGCATATTGTGCAGTTTGTTACGGTTCAGGGCTATCGCCTCGGCATTGTCAGCCTTGTTGCGCAAGCTGAGATAATAAATATAAGTGCGTGAGTCTTTGTCAAACACAGCGCTGTCGGTACGGCTGTCGTTGATGTAAGGGGTGGGACATACCTTCTCTGTGTATTCGCGGGCTTCGCGTACAGCCCTGTCTTCCATGCTCTCAGTGCATGATGCCATGAGGGCAAGAGTCATGATACCGAATAAAATCTTTTTCATCTTTTTTTCTTCGTTTTTGAATTTTGTCACAAAGTTACTGCAAAATTCGTAATCCTGCAACATTTGACCCTGATTTTTCTGTCAGAAGCTCTAACTTCTCTAACTTCTTAACTTGCTAAAGTTGAGTAAATGCGAAAAAAAGCGCGAAAAAAATTGGTTTTCTCCTAAAAATAAGGTAATTTTGCATCCTAAAGTATAAATATTTTATGGAGAATATCAACAAAATACGAAATTTCTGTATTATTGCACATATAGACCATGGTAAAAGTACCCTGGCAGACCGATTGTTGGAGAAGACACAGACCATCAAGATCACTGAGGGTCAGATGCTCGATGACATGGATTTGGAGCGAGAGAGAGGTATCACCATCAAGAGCCATGCCATCCAGATGGAGTACAAGGCAAATGACGGACAAACCTATATCCTCAACCTCATTGATACTCCGGGACACGTGGATTTCTCTTACGAGGTTTCACGTTCCATCGCAGCCTGCGAGGGAGCGCTCCTGGTAGTTGACGCCACACAGGGTGTGCAGGCGCAGACCATCTCCAACCTTTATATGGCCATAGATCACGACTTGGAAATCATTCCTGTCATCAACAAGATAGACATGCCTTCGGCCATGCCCGAGGAGGTGGAGGACGAGATCGTAGAACTCATTGGATGCAAGCGCGAGGAGATTCTGCGTGCCTCAGGAAAGACAGGTGAGGGCGTAGAGGATGTGCTCGAGGCTGTGGTGAACCGTGTGCCTCATCCCGAGGGTGACAACAAGGCACCTTTGCAGGCACTGATCTTCGACTCTGTGTTCAACTCCTTCCGTGGCATCATCGCCTACTTCAAGATAGAGAACGGAACCATCCGCAAGGGTGACAAGGTGAAGTTCTTCAACACAGGAATGGAATATGATGCCGACGAGATTGGCGTGCTGAAGATGGACATGATAGCCCGCAACGAGCTGGGAACAGGCGAGGTGGGATATATCATCTCGGGTATCAAGAATGCCACTGAGGTAAAGGTGGGTGATACCATAACCCATGTTGCACGTCCCTGCGAGAAAGCCATTGCCGGTTTCCAGGAGGTGAAGCCTATGGTCTTTGCCGGTGTCTATCCCATAGACCCCAGCGACTACGAGAACCTGCGTGCCTCGTTGGAGAAGCTGCAGCTCAATGATGCCAGTCTCACCTTTATGCCGGAGAGCTCTGTGGCTTTAGGCTTCGGTTTCCGTTGTGGCTTCTTGGGTCTGCTCCACATGGAGATCATACAGGAACGACTCGACCGCGAGTTCAACATGGACGTCATCACCACCGTGCCCAACGTATCTTATATGGTATACGACAAGCAGGGCGGTGAGAAAGAGGTGCACAATCCTTCGGGACTGCCCGACCCAACGATGATCGACCATATCGAAGAACCCTATATCCGCGCCACCATCATCACATCGTGCGACTATATTGGTCCTATCATGAAACTTTGTCTCGACAAGCGAGGCGAGCTCATCAAGCAGGAGTATGTGAGCGGCAACCGTGTGGAGCTGCACTTCATGCTGCCTCTTGGCGAAATCGTTATCGACTTCTATGATAAGCTGAAGAGCATCTCCAAGGGATATGCTTCCTTCGATTATCACATAGACAGCTTCCGTCCTTCCGACCTGGTGAAGCTCGACATTCTGCTCAACGGTGAGCCTGTGGATGCCCTGAGTACCCTGACCCATCGTGAGAATGCAGTTGCCTTTGGTCGCAGAATGTGTGAGAAGTTGAAAGACCTGATACCCCGTCAGCAGTTTGACATCGCTATCCAGGCTGCCATCGGAGCCAAGATTGTGGCACGCGAAACCATCAAGCAGGTGCGTAAGGACGTTACAGCCAAGTGTTATGGTGGTGACGTAAGCCGTAAGCGCAAACTGTTGGAGAAGCAGAAGAAGGGTAAGAAGCGTATGAAGCAGATCGGTAATGTGGAGGTGCCACAGAAGGCATTCCTTGCCGTATTGAAACTCGACTAACCATTTCAAGTAAGATAAAAGCTATCAAGCAACATAAATCAAGGAGGTAGAATAATGAATGATTTAAGGACGATTACTCCCAAGCGTGATATTGCCAGGGAGTTGGCGCGTAAGTACAGTACGATGACTCACGACGAGCTCGACATCCTGGAGGGCATCCTGGAGCCAGTGAAATACGGAAAGGGCGAGATGATCCTTACGGAAGGTGAGGTGTGTCGTGGTATCTCTTATATCGAGAAGGGTCTTGTGCGCCAGTTCTATAATAAGAATGGCAAGGAGGTGACCGAGCATCTGGGCGTCGACCATACCATCTTTATGTGTATCGAGAGTCTTTTCAAGGAGGAGCCTACTCGTCTTCAGGTGGAGGCTCTTGAGGCTACCCTGGTTTATATCTTGCCTAAGGCGAAACTGGAGGCTGCCGCCATCCGCAATGTCAACATTCAGATGTTGTATCGTAAGATTCTGGAGGAGAGTCTCATCCAGTCGCAGGTTCATGCCGACCTGATGCGTTTCGAGACTGCGCCCAACAAATACAAGCGTCTGTGCGAACTGAGTCCTCAGGTGGTGTTGCGTGCTCCATTGACTTACATTGCCAGCTATCTGCAAATGACTCCCGAGACATTGTCCCGCATCCGTTCGGGTGTGTTGCTATAAAGATGTTATAACCAAAAAGTCCTGCTTCACAATGATGAAGCAGGACTTTTTGGTTATTGAAATTTCGCATATTTGCCCCACACGCTCTGAACCAACGGTCACCGACCGAAGATAAAGGTCAGAAGCTCACAGAAGCAGCACGCCCTGAACCAATGGTCATCGGCCGAAGGTAAAGTTTTCAATAAGCAGCACGCCCTGAAAGGGCAGAAGCTCTTAGCCCAGGGCAACGCCCTGGGTTAT
>ERZ507008.409-NODE-409-length-13173-cov-6.1655_pt1 | contig 13173 bp, 9 predicted proteins | sample MGYA00512879_ERZ507008 | MGnify/ENA metagenome assembly ERZ507008 | reverse complement strand
ATCTTACGTTCCTGCTCTGTAAGCATCTCCACAAATGCCTGAAGCCTTGTGGAAATCTGTCCGTCACTGGCATTTGCCGGGTTGCAGCCGTCTCCGTCTAAAACCATAGTTGGAAGCCCTTCCCTCTCGAGTGAGCGCTTTATAAGGCTTGATGCACCGATTGTATTCTTACAGCCCCAGTGCGCAAAAAGTACAGCACCGTCTGCTCCAACTGTGTCGGCAAGCTCCTTTGCCTCCTCTATTCTCTGGTTCACGCTGCCATTATAAATGCAGTAAACCATTTTTTCGGCAAGTGCCTCGTAAGGATCATCCGACTCCATGCTTCTGAAACCATCCGCTATAAAATCGCTTGCACTGATATGGATTGTATCACTGTAATTGAACACATCCTTCACTGCATCCTGCAAAAACGGCATGGTGTGCATCCAAAGTACATGAAAGCCATCTCCTGCAGGTGCACGTCTCACATCATCTCTCAGAAGCTGTGTATATCTGACTGATTCATCAGTTCCTGCAAGCAGATGACACATGAAAAGCGCATACAGCTCATTTGTGAGAGTTGACGCAATATCATGTCCTTTTCTCAGGTGAAGCTGCCTGTAATAATTATTTGATGCAATTTTGCTCTTATCTACAGCCTTTTTCACAGACTCCTCTGTGATTTTTCTTCCGGTGACATCCTGCAAAAAACTCTTAAGCTCCCTAAGCTGCTTTGCTACATACATAACAGAGTCATAATTCTTCTCATATGGAACATCTATATAAAAGCTTGGTATTTCATATCTCTCCTTGAGATACGGAAATGTCATCATATTGCCATCACATGCCAGGTTTGTATACACCATGCACTTTGGCTTTGGCACTATACCATTTAATGCTGCACCCAGAAAAACCCTGTGATACGAGCACATAGTTTCCGGAAAGCCTTCCTTCTCAGTCTGCCTTAGAAAGGCCTGCTCGCATTTAGTTCCTGCAATAAAGCACGATAATGCCTCAACCGAATATGGTGTGAGACCTGCCGCCGTCAAAAGCTCACCCGGTACAAAAATACTGACCATGGCGGCATTTTCAGGCTTTGCAAGTGCCTGTATGATATTATTCATGACAATCTTTGCCACATACTGCCCTGACATTGGAAGCTTTCTGTCCGGAAATAATGCTAATCTCTTTTCCTGTAATCTATATCCTGCAAGCAAAAGCTTCCTCGCCTTAACAGGATCTTTTTCTGCTATCTCGCCTACTTTTTCTCCAAATTTATCCACTATACTCATGTGATATTTCAGCTCTTTTCTATATTCAAATATATATATATTCGGTTCACCATACTATTATAGCAATTGTGCACAAAAAGTAAACTCTCATTTTAGCTATATTTCACTATAATTATTGTCAGATATCCTTTTGCTTCGGTAAGCTCATCCAGCCCCCTGTACACACGCTCAGACTCCATGCCACAGTTTGTCACACCATACACTGTCATTTTCTTTTTTCTGATAGCATCTCCTGTGCGAAGCACCTCTATAAGCTCTGCAAGCTTCTTTCCGGATTTCATGTATACACAGGTTCCACCATAGCCCACAGTACCCCTCACATCATACGAAGCCGGTATGATATGTATCTCATCCATCATCTCTCCAAGCGAAATGCCCAGCCGCGCTGCAGCTGCACAAAACGATGGCACACCGCTTATCATCACTGCCGTAAAACCTGCCTGCATGACACGCTTATGGATATACATATATGTCGAATACACGCTTGGATCGCCGAGTGTAAGCATTGCCACATTTTTCCCATCTTCAAGCTCACTTACTATGTCACTGTATATCTTATTGTGTGATATAGTAAGCTTTTCCTTGTCCTTTATCATTGGAAACGGAGTGCACATAATCTGTTTTTTCTCTATCTCCGGTAAAACAGCCTGCACTATCCTGTACGCATAGCATTCCTCTTTTGAAACTGCAGGGATTGCAATTATATCACATGCTTTTATTGTATTAATAGCCTTTAAAGTCATAAGCTCGGGATCTCCCGGACCTACACCGATGCCATATAACACACCAATATTATTTTTATTGTCATCACCGGCTCTTTCTATCTGCTTGTCCATCTTTATAATTTCCTGCTTTCTATACCACATTTACAAGTAATGCATTCCTAACAAAATCATCACAAATCGATATCATATATTCTTCTTGTATCAATTACCGTCTCTGTACCATTATCATCCACAACTATCATCAGGTGCCCTATGCTATCAAGCTTTTTAAGATATCCTGTCACATGCTCATAGCTGCCACCCTCCTTATGCTCATCCGGCACAAAATATGTCACCTCAAAATAATTCTCTGTCATTGTGTTTATGACATTTTCGTCATATAAACTGTCTGAATTGAAATTACGCTTTCTATAAAGCATCATGAGCTCATTCATTTTCTCATCAAGCTCTCTTTTTTTGTCCTCATCAGGCTCATGCCACTCGTTTGTCAGCCTCGCTGTCTCTGCAATAGCCTCCTCATGACCTGTAAGTGCCGCAAAAGGTGCAAACTGTGCTGAGCGGTCCCATATAGACATCTGCGGATGTACCTTTGACACATGATGTGGTAAATCTATAATATCATCATATTTTCCCATGCCATGCTCCTTATATACTTTTTCGTAACTATTTTAAACCACTAAAAAAATCCGATTAAGAACCACAGCGGTTGCTGCTATGCCTTGTGTCCGCCAATCTGATTGTTCCTTGAAATAGTTGTGGCACCCTCCTCAAGATTCATTCCCTTTAGCATGGCATTCTTTCCATATTTCTTCTTGACGGAAATCATAGCCTCCTGAAGCTTTCTCTCCTTGGAAAGCGCCTCATCCTCTCTCTGCTTTTCCTTAGCCTTCTCCTGATAATCTGTAAATAAATCAAGCTGCTCAAACTGCTCACTTTCCTGCACCTTGCTCTCATCACAGACCCTGTTTGCCACCACAGTAATCCTTCGTGTCAGAAGAGAAGGATCTATGATACGGTCATAAAGCTCCATCACCGCATCCATGATGATGCGCGTGGATGACGTATAACGCCCTAAATTTGCTGTACCATGTGCATGCTTTGGAACCTTTCTGCCGTATCGGTCTATGGTAATCTCACCTGTATAATCTCTGTGTGTCCCTTTCTTACCGCCAATACTGTCTCTGCCTTTATTATTTACTGCGTGGTCATAATTATTGCCAAAACAGCGATCAGGCTTATTAGACAGATTTGCAATATCATACCCTATAGTGAGTACTATCTGGTCTGTAACCAGCCTCTTATCTACCAGATCAAGCACAAGAAGGTCCGTCATCTCACGCACAATAAGCTTTGTCTTCTCATAATCATACGGCTCCTGAAGCACCTGCCCTGAACTGATGCTGTTGGTCTGCGGTCTGTATGCCTTGATATCAGCTATTGTAACGGGCTCATACCCCCATGCATGGTCTATAAGAAGCTCTGCATTGATGCCAAACATCTTATACAGCTTTTCCTCATTGTAAAAATCATTCGAACCGCCTGTTGAGCACCTGGCCACATCTCCCATTGTATACATGCCGGCTGCCTCGAGCTTTTTGGCATAACCTGCTCCCACTCTCCAGAAATCGGTAATCGGCCTGTGGTCCCATAGCTTTCGCCTATAGCTACTCTCATTAAGCTCTGCTATACGCACTCCTCGCTCATCAGGCATGGCATGCTTTGCCATAATATCCATGGCTATCTTGCACAGATACAGATTGGTACCAATGCCGCAGGTTGCCGTGATACCGGTATCCTTAAGGACATCGTCTATCATCTTAGACGCAAGCTCCCTTGCCGTCATGTGATAAGTGCGAAGATAGTGTGTCACATCCATAAAAACCTCATCTATCGAGTAAACACTGATATCCTCAGGTGCGATATACTTAAGATAAATATTGTATATGCGTGTACTGTAATCCATATACAAAGCCATACGCGGCGGTGCGACAATGTATGTCAGCTCATACTCAGGATGTGCGTCAAGCAGATTCGCATTATATGATGCATAATCAAAGCCGGCCATTGTGCTTTCTGTTATATCATTTTCTGCCATATCAATTTCTGTTACATATTTTTTTCTTCTCTCCACTGTCCCGGCAGCATGTCCACTCGCCATAAGCTTCGACAGACGCAGCTTGTTTACCTCCTTCACACGCTGTACCACCTCAAAAAGGCGCGCCCTGCCCGGTATGCCATATGCCTTAAGAGCCGGCGATACTGCAAGACAGATAGTCTTCTCCGTGCGGGTTGGATCTGCCACGACCAGATTAGTGGTCAGAGCATCCTTTCCCCTCTCTCTGCACTCTACTGATGCGTAAAATGATTTTAAATCTATTGCCACATAAATGTGCTCTTCATTATGCTTTTCCATATTATAATTTTACATGGATTATGTTTAAATGTCAAGAACATATGTTTGTATATATAAATTATTGTCACCACATAAGAAAATGCCGCTACAGCACGGTTTAATGTATCTGCAAGCCTTACGCAGTCACTTAGTGGCTGTTAGAATTATATCCGCACACAACAATGCCCCGCCAAGGATGGCGGGGCAAGGCGTTATGTGCCATGGACGGCACATAAAAGCTAATTATATCATTTTCGCACTAATAACCACTATGAATCACTAAGCTTTAAAACACTACACTACAAGGAAGAACTTCACAAGGAAGAGAAGCGAAATAGCATAAGTAAGGATAGAAACCTCCTTTGCTTTTCCTGTAAAGACCTTGAGTACAGTATATGTGATAAGTCCAAGACCTATACCATGTCCGATAGATCCGGAGATAGGCATTGCAATAAGCATGAGTGCTACCGGAGCAACCTGTGAGAGATCCTCGAAATCCACCTTCTTAAGACCGCCAAGCATCAGGATACCAACATAGATAAGTGCTGATGATGTTGCTGCGGCAGGAATGATTGCTGCAAGCGGTGCTATAAAGATGCATGCAAGGAACAGGATACCTGTTGTGAAAGCTGTAAGACCTGTTCGTCCACCGGCCTCTACACCTGATGCAGACTCAACAAAAGTTGTTACTGTAGATGTACCTGTTACGGCACCAACCACTGTGGCAACTGAATCGGAAACCAAAGCCTCCTTCATGTTTGGCATATTTCCCTCTTTGTCAACCATTCCTGCTCGTGATGCAGTACCAACAAGTGTTCCGATGGTATCAAACATATCTATGATACAGAATGTGATGATGAGTGAAATTGCTGTAAACCATCCAATACTGATGAAATCCTTGAAATCGAACTTGAACAGTGTTGTATCTGCCATATCCTTAAACTGTGGTACAAATGAAGCTGTTGCAAGTGATGCAAAAGGATTTGTTCCAAAGAATATAGCCTCTCCTACCCAGTAAACTACGCAGGCTGCAAGCATACCAAAAAGTACTGCTCCGTTGACGCCCTTATGAGCTAAAATAATGATAACAAAAAGTCCGATGAACATAGTCACAACAGTGAGCACCATTGAAGAATATCCATCTGTCATATTTGTTTTGGCAAGTCCCGGTGTGAGTGCACCGAAGAAATCCTTCATCACATAAAATGGTCCGCCATCCTTTGAGTAAACACCGGCATTTGAGCCAAAGCCGATATTTAAAAGCATAAGACCGATAGCTGGTGAAATACCCATGCGGACACCATAAGGAATGGCATCTACTATCTTGTCACGGATATTGAATATTGAAAGTATAAAGAATAAAATACCCTCAATAAGGATGATACACAGTGCAGCCTGGAATGAATCAACATATGACAGGCCTGTGATGCTTACGATATTGGCAACTACTACAGCAAAGAAGCTGTTAAGTCCCATACCCGGAGCCAGTGCAAATGGCTTGTTGGCAAGAAATGCCATGACAAACATACCGACTGCCGAAGCAATACATGTTGCCAGGAACACTCCGTTCCATAGTGCTTTTGTTCCCTCAGCACCAAATCCGGTGAGGAGGTTTGGGTTAAGAGCAATGATGTATGCCATGGTCATGAATGTTGTCAGACCGGCAAGAATCTCTGTCTTGACCGTTGTGTTGTTTTGTTTGAGTTTGAAGATTTTTTCTAACATTTTTCTTCCTTTCCTTTTATTTTTTTTGCAGCTGTTATCCGCTTTCCTGCTACAGGCGCCTGTTAATAGCTGCATTGTATATAAAATTGTGAATCACAATTGATTCCTTGTTTTTTCCACGAACTCACTCGTGAAAACATCAAGTGTAACCGGCTTTGAATAGAAATAGCCCTGAATAATATTACAACCAAACTGCTGTAATAGCCTTACCTGCTCCTCATTCTCTGCTCCCTCGGCAACACACTCTATACCAAGCTCCATAATCATGGATATGAGGTGCTTTAACATGATCCTGCTCTTTTCATTGCTCTCGAGATTCTTGACCAGGGAACGGTCAATTTTAGCAATGCTGAACGGAAACTTAAAGAGCATCTCAAGATTTGAGTACTTCGTGCCAAAGTCATCCATCGAAAGACGAAAGCCCATTGAAATCAGTGACTGCGCGATATTATTTATCAATACAATATCCATATCACCAACCGACTCTGTTATCTCTATCTGAACAAGCCCCTCCGGGAGATCATACCTGTTCATTATCTCCTTCACATGATCCAGGAGGTCTGCATATTCCAGTGTATTTTTTGAAAAATTCACAGATACCGGAACCACTCTCCTGTCACTTATACAGCGAAGCTTCTGCGCCTTGCATACCTCATCAAGTACAAATAAATCAATAAGATGCGAGCATCTGTTTTCTTCTAAAATCTCGATAAAATGAATTGGCCCTACAACGCCATGAGCCTCATCAAAAAATCTGATAAGGGCCTCCGCCCCGACTGTGATGCCTGTTCTTGAATCAACCTTCGGCTGATAATACACCATGAAGCTTCCCTTTTCAATCTCAGAAACCACATCCTTAAATACCTTATTTCTCATTATACTGTCAAGACTCTTAAGCTTTGCGTCCTTTTCAATATCATACATTAAGCGAACCTCTGAGAGCTGCCTTGCTATGTCGGGCTTGTCCGTCCAACTAAAGCCTGTCGATACAGAGACATCCAGATCATCAAGGCTTTCCCTTACTATCCTGACAAGTCCCATAAATGATTTTTTATCAATATCCTTGCAAAAAACAACTATCTCATCCTGCTCGTACCTGTATATATCATAGCCTGTAAAAACGCCCCTGATCACATCTGCAACCATCCTAAGACGCGCATTTCCTGCCATATACCCAAATTTTTCATTTATATCTGAAAGCCTTATGATATCTGATGCAAATACTCCCATAAAGCTGCAGTCATACTCCACATAGCTCTCTCCCAAATTATTAAAGGTTTCTCTCTTTCTTAAGCCTGTGACCTGGTCAAAATTGAGCCTGTACTCATACTCTGCCCTCGCCTTCTCATAAAACAGATTATTCGATATTGAAATACCAATCATTTCAATCAAATCCAGACTTCCTGAATTGGCTCTTGGATTCATAACCACGATGGCACCAAAGCATTGTTCCCCCTTGTTTAGAAGAACAGCAGATGTAGACCATATTCTGACATCAGCCATACGCTTGAATAAATCCCTGTATTCACCCTCAATTGACTGAATATCACTTATAAACACACGGCCGGTGTCATTAAACAGAGCGAGAAAATCTGTAATTGCACCTCTTGAAACAGATTCATTAACCACCTTTGCCATAATCTTAGCACTTGGTATATGTATCTCCTCAATTGTGTCCCACGCACTCTCTCCATTATAAATGACAGCCACACAATCTGCATTATAAAACTCTCTAAGCAGCCGTAAATAGTTCCTATCCCCCAAGCCTTCGGTGGTATCATTAATAGCATCAATGAAATTCTGCATAAACGCCCTGTAGCTGATTATCCGTCTCATAACAGCATTCAGCTTTGACTCATCACTCAAATCTATCATCTTGAGCAGTCTATAGCCATTATAATCCTTATGATTCAGCTTGATTATGAGCTTTTTTTCGCCTAACAGCTTTGCAACTATATTGTCGGGATGATCCTTTCCTGAAAAAACCGATACTCTGTTTCCCTGCTCTTTTTTCCGTAAAAACAAATCAATAAACCCATCCTCAAACGGCTTTGAAATAAATTCATCAATCTGAGATGCTGTCATAACGCTTGAATTTCTGATAGCCTTATTGACAAATACTATTCTACGGCTCTCCTCATCTACTGCAAGTATATAGTCCGGCATTTCATCATACGAGAATATCTCCCTATCTGATATCCTGCAGGATACATCTGTAATGGAAGGAGCGCAGGAATTATGCGGAACGGTTATATCATTTTTCCTGATAGAATTGAAAAACGATATGCGATTCTTTCCCTGCCTCTTTGAGTAATACATAGCCTGATCCGCCTCATAGTACAGATCCTTAAAGGTCAGCTCTCTGTCATCGCCGGTAGTCATGCCGATTGATGCAGAATACTCCATATCAAAGATAATATTCTTCAGTCTTCCTGACAGCTTTACGCAGAACTCGTCCACAGCATCACTGTCCTCTAATCCAAATACGATCGCTGCAAACTCATCACCGCCAAGCCTGCCAACTATACCATTGGCTCCAACTGCTTCCTTAAGCACCTGTCCTGTCTGGCTTAATACCCTATCCCCTACATTGTGTCCCAAGGTGTCATTTACTATCTTGAAATCATCCACATCAAGCATCACAAATAAAAGCTTTGTTCCCTTTTGCCTGATAAGTGATGTACATTTATTCTCAAATGCAAGGTGATTGTATGTTCCTGTCAGCGAGTCCAAAAGCCCCTTTTCATCTCTGATATCAAACATTACTCCAACTACCATACATACCTTTTTATCCAAATCAGGTATGCTGACCATGTACATCTCAACCGGCTTGCTCTTGCCATCCTCTGATATAAAACTAAGCTGGAATGCAGTACGCATAGGCCGAAGCAGACATTTATCAAGCTGCTTTTTGAAGCATTCGATGCTGTCTGCCGGACACTCTGACATGTATGTGTCAATATTTTGTTTAAAAACCGGATATACTGTCTCCTGAGCCGGAGAAGAGTTGACTATTTTGAAAATATATGCCTCATCATCTTCCACATAGTACTCAAACATGCGCTCATGATTGTTTTCTGCAACAATCTTCATCAGCTCATAGTAAGCCTCTGTTATTCTATCTGTAATTCTTCTCCCTCTGTTACGCTTATCTTCCATGCGGAAACCCCATTATCTACAACATATTCATAAACTTTGCTTCAAACTAAATTCTTATCAGTGCTTTTCAATTTCCTCAAATACTCTGTCAGCCACCCGCGGCAGCTCAGAGAATTTGCGAATAGCAGGCACATCGTCATCTATTGTGCCGAACCCGTATGCTGCATGGATGAACTTAACTCCTGCCTTTTTGCTGGAATCGTAGTCTCCCTGTATGTCACCTACATACACTGCCTCATCTATATTATTGCGCTCTACAATAAGCTTTATATTTTCTGACTTTTCAAGCTCATTGTTGCCGTAGCACTCAGTATCCTTAAAATACCTGCCCAGTCCGTGGTACGCAAAAAAAGACTCTATATAACCACACTGGCAATTGCTGACTATATAAAGGTCATAGCTTTCTGACAGCTCATCAAGTGTCTTTTCAACATCAGGATAAAGCTCTCCCCCATGAGCGGTCAGGTAATCGTTTTCTTCTCTATAGCATACATTAATTAACTCATCTCTGCAAGTACAATTAGGAAAGATAATGGATGCAAGTACATCCATTGTCTTTCCCATTACTGAATACATATCTTCTTTTGTGATAGGTGCCCTCTCATAGCCATAATCTGCTATGGCCTTATTCCATGATTTTGCCACATTCTCTGCTGAATCCCAGAGAGTGCCATCCATATCAAAAATAATCCCCTTATGCTTCATCTATAGCCTTTCCGATATCATGTCTCATGTATTTATTATCAAACTGTACCCACTCTGTTGCCTCGTAAGCCTTGGCTCTGGCCTCCTTGAGTGTGGCGCCTGTTGCAGTGATACCAAGCACTCGTCCTCCGTTTGTGACGATATTGCCGTCAGCATCAAATTTGGTGCCGGCATGATAGCAGTAATAATCCTCTTTGCCGTCAAACTTCTCAAAGCCAGTTATCTTAAAGCCCTTCTCATACTTGACAGGATATCCGTCTGATGCCAGAACCACGCATACGCATGCATTGTCCTCAAACTGAAGATCTATTGTGTCAAGAGTTCCGTCTACACAGGCCTCCATTACATCAATGATATCATTCTTCATACGAGGAAGCACAACCTGTGCCTCAGGATCTCCGAATCTTGCATTGTACTCAAGCACCTTTGGTCCATCCTCTGTGAGCATGAGTCCGAAGAAGATAACTCCTGTAAAAGGTCTGCCCTCTTTAGCCATAGCATCTACAGTTGCCTGATAAATATACTTCTTGCAGAAATCATCGACCTCATCGGTATAGAACGGACTAGGTGAGAAATTACCCATGCCGCCTGTATTAAGGCCTGTATCTCCATCGCCTGCACGCTTGTGGTCCTGCGCAGATGACATAATCTTGATAGTCTTTCCGTCTACAAATGAAAGCACCGAAACCTCACGGCCTGTCATGAACTCCTCAACTACCATGGTGTTTCCGGCTGTTCCGAACTTCTTATCCTCCATGATGGTTCTGACACCCTCTTTTGCCTCCTCAAGAGTATTACAGATAAGCACACCCTTTCCAAGAGCAAGTCCGTCTGCCTTTAACACAATAGGGAACTTTGCTGTCTCTAAATATTTAAGAGCCTCCTTGGCATCAGTAAAATTCTCATATGCCGCAGTAGGGATATTATACTTTTTCATGAGGTCCTTTGAAAATGCCTTTGAGCCCTCAAGAATAGCTGCATTCTTCTTTGGTCCGAAGCACTTGAGCCCTGCCTTTTCGAACTCGTCAACGATACCACCTACAAGCGGATCATCCATGCCGATGATTGTAAAATCAATGGCATTATCCTTTGCAAATGATACGAGCTTATCAAATTCCATCGCACCGATTGGCACACACTCTGCAAGTGCAGCGATACCTGCATTGCCCGGTGCACAGTATATCTTGTCAACGCGTGAGCTCTTTGCAACAGCCCTGCATATTGCATGTTCTCTTCCACCGCTTCCTACTACTAATACCTTCATTTTTGCCTCCTATACCTAAGCTATATATAAGCTTTTCATTGTCCGGTAATCATAATCTATCTGTGTTTACATACTAATTACTTACAGCACTGTCATTATTTCTCATCTATAATAACATGTCCGTCTTCTACTGACACCCTGCCATTTGCTATCAGGTCGATAGCGTGTGGCATGATTTTCCACTCAGCCTGCTCCATAACCCTGCGCTGAAGCACCTCAGGTGTGTCGCCCTGCTTTACCTCGACTGCCTTCTGTAAAATAATAGGGCCTGTGTCTGTGCCTTCATCCACAAAGTGGCAGGTGGCACCTGTCACCTTCACACCGCGTGCAAGCACTCCCTCATGCACCTTAAGACCATAGTAGCCTGTGCCGCAGAAAGATGGTATGAGCGATGGATGGATATTTATGATTCTGTTTCTGTACTGCTTTATCATCTCAGGTGGAATCACTACCAGAAAACCTGCCAGTACGACTAAATCCACATGATATGAGTTAAGCTGCTTTAAGAAATCTTCATTGAAGGCAGCTCTGCTTTCATAGCTCTTTGGCGAGATGCATACTGCCTTTATTCCTGCTTTTTTTGCTCTCTCAAGTGCATATGCATCTGCGTTGTTGCTGATAACAACCTCTATCTGTGTGTTTGTAATTGTTCCGTTATCTATTGCATCTATGATGGCCTGAAGATTGGTGCCGCCACCCGATACACATACTGCAATTTTCATTCTTTTTCCTCGCAACGATGTATACAATTATTAACAATATATTGAATGTTATTATACGAGATCTACACCCTTCTCGCCATCAATAATCTTTCCGACTACGTATGGTGTATCTCCAGCAAACTTCATAGCCTCCATAGTCTTGTCCACGTCTGCAGGGTCAACTGCGACAATCATTCCAAGTCCCATGTTGTAGGTATTGTACATCATCTGCTCCTCGACATTTCCCTCTCTAGCCATCATTTTAAAGATTGGTGGAACAGGGTAGCTGTTTTTCTCAACTACGGCACGTTTGCCATCGATGAGCATACGTGGGATATTCTCATAGAAGCCGCCGCCTGTGATATGGCTGCAGGCCTTTACTGTGACTCCTGCGTCCTTTACAGCCTTAAGAGCCTTTACATAGATTCTTGTAGGGGCAAGAAGTGCCTCTCCAAGTGTAGTGCCAAGCTCCTCATGATATGTATTTAATGTCTCCTTGTCCATCTTGAAAATCTTTCTGACAAGTGAAAATCCATTTGAATGTACGCCTGTTGATGCCATTCCGATAAGTACATCACCATCCTTTAATCCCTCGCCTGTGATGATGTCCTTTCTGTCAACCACACCAACTGCAAAGCCTGCAAGGTCATACTCGTCCTCAGGCATAAGACCCGGATGCTCTGCTGTCTCACCACCAACGAGTGCACAGCCTGACTGCTTACAGCCCTCTGCCACACCGCTTACGATTGTAGCAATCTTCTCCGGATAGTTCTTTCCACATGCTATATAATCAAGGAAAAATAATGGCTCACCGCCTGCACATGCCACATCATTTACACACATGGCAACTGCATCGATTCCGATTGTATCATGCTTGTCCATGATGAAAGCAAGCTTTACCTTAGTTCCGCAGCCATCTGTTCCCGATAAAAGCACCGGATCCTCCATATCCTTGATGGAAGCAAGTGAGAATGCTCCTGAGAAACCTCCGAGACCACCTAACACCTCCGGTCTCATAGTCTCCTTTACATGCTTTTTCATAAGCTCTACTGACTTGTAACCTGCCTCGATATCAACACCTGAATTCTTGTAATCCATTATTGTTCCTCCTAATAATCTGCAATTCGTTCAATACCTATAGTATACCTTCATAGTGCTAAATTTTCCAATTATATATTGTAATTATTCTTATTAGTTTTACTAATATAATATATCTTTAGATCGGAAGAGC
>ERZ507008.347-NODE-347-length-15369-cov-11.1037_pt1 | contig 15369 bp, 10 predicted proteins | sample MGYA00512879_ERZ507008 | MGnify/ENA metagenome assembly ERZ507008 | reverse complement strand
CAGACTTCTTAGCTGGGGCTGCTTGTTTTGTAGTTGCCATAATTTTACTTTTTTTTAAATTATTAGTTAATAAATTATTTGAATGTTTTTTCTCTAATGTTTTGTAGACCTTATTTGTGTCAAGACAAAGTTTGGTTTTTTCTGTTACTAAGGGCAAAGATAATAATTAAAAATAAAACACGAAACGCATTTAAGAAGTTTTAACGAGATATTGAATGTATTTAATCAATATCTCGTTATTTAAGTCGTTTTCTACGCTTTTATTGTGCGTTTTTACCGATTTCTTATTCGTTTGCTGTTGTTTCTTTTCGATTACTTGAGCTTGCCCAACGCCTCCTTGATTCGGCGTATTGCCTCTACGATATTCTCATCGCTTGTGGCGTAACTCATACGGAAACAATCTGGGTCTCCGAAAGCGTCACCTCCCACAGTGGCCACGTGAGCCTCTTCCAAGAGATACATAGCCAGGTCTGTGGAATTGTTGATGGTACGGTCGCCTGTGCTCTTGCCATAGAAGCTGCTGCATTTTGGGAAGAGATAGAAGGCTCCCTGTGGCATGTTCACCTCAAGACCTGGTACTTCTTTAGCCAACTTTACGATGAGGTTGCGACGGCGTTCGAAAGCTTGGCGCATGTTCTCTACGGCACTTTGGTCGAGTGTATAGGCTGCCTCGGCTGCTTTCTGGCTCACAGAACATGTACCGCTGGTGTACTGTCCCTGCAGTTTGTTACATCCCTTGATGATCCACTCAGGACCTGCGAGGAATCCGATACGCCAACCTGTCATGGCATAAGCCTTTGATACACCGTTGGCAATGATGACCTGTTCCTTCATGTCAGGTTCCTGTGCGATGCTGTGGTGCTTGCCGATATAGTTGATGTGTTCGTAAATCTCATCAGCCAATACGAAAACTTCCTTGTGTCTTCTCAGTACATCAGCGAGTGCTGCCAACTCTTCCTTAGAATAGACGCTACCTGTAGGGTTGCTTGGTGAGCAGAGGATGAGCATCTTGGTCTTGGGAGTGATGGCTTGTTCCAACTGCTCGGCTGTCATTTTGAAGTCCTGGTCGAAACCTGCGTTTACGATGACAGGTACACCGCCAGCCAGTTTCACCATCTGTGGATAGCTTACCCAGTAAGGTGCAGGGATGATGACCTCATCACCAGGATTTACCAGGGCGAGTACTGCGTTGCAGACGCACTGCTTGCCGCCAGTACCTACGATTACCTCATTGGCAGTATAGTCAAGATTGTTCTCGTTTTTCAGTTTGGCAACAATTGCTTTTCTCAAGTCAGGGTATCCCGGAACAGGAGAGTAACGAGAGTAATTTTCGTCGATAGCCTTTTTGGCTGCCTCTTTGATGTTGTCAGGTGTGTTGAAATCGGGTTCTCCCACGCTCATGTTGATTACGTCGATTCCCTGAGCCTTCATTTCACTACTTTTCTGCGACATCGCCAGCGTTGCTGATGGTGCCAATCTGTTAAGACGATCTGATAATTGTGCCATAATTTATATCAATGTTTATAATTCGCTTGCAAAAGTAATCATTTTATTTCTTTTGCGGAAAGAAACATATTATTATTTAACTTTTTGTGTCTAAATTGTTACATTCTGCCATGTTTAACCCAGGTGAAGCACATGTCCCATGCGGTCTCTCTTGGTTTTGAGGTATCGCTCATTGTATTTGTTGGGAGTGGTCTCGATGGCGATATTCTCTACGATTTCCAGTCCGTAGGCCTCCAGTCCGACACGTTTTACAGGGTTGTTTGTCATCAGGCGCATTTTGTGTACACCGAGATGGCGCAGCATCTGTGCTCCACAGCCATAGTCGCGCTCATCGGGTTTGAAACCCAGATGGGTGTTGGCGTCCACGGTGTCGTAGCCTTCTTCCTGAAGCTTATAGGCGGCAATCTTGTTCATCAGACCGATGCCTCTTCCTTCCTGCTGCATGTAGATGAGAACTCCCTTGCCTTCTTTCTCGATCATCTCCATGGCTTTGTGAAGCTGCTGACCGCAGTCGCAGCGCTTGCTTCCCAGGATGTCGCCGGTGGCGCAAGATGAGTGAACACGTACGAGGATAGGCTCGTCTTCTTTCCATTCTCCCTTGATGAGGGCCATGTGCTCCAGTCCGTTGCTTGCCTGGCGGAAAGGAATGAGATGGAAGTGACCGTATTCTGTAGGCAGGTCTACCTCTTCACCTATTTCTATCAGCGACTCTTTCTTGAGTCGGTATTCTATCATGTCTTTGATGGAGATGATTTTCAAACCCCATTCCTTAGCAAACTTCAGGAGTTGTGGCAGGCGGGCCATGGTGCCATCTTCGTTCATGATTTCCATCAGTGCGCCGGCAGGGTAGAGTCCCGCCATCTTGCAAAGGTCGATGGCGGCCTCGGTATGTCCGCTTCTGCGCAGCACTCCGTTGTCTTGTGCATATAGTGGGTTGATATGTCCTGGACGTCCAAAGGTCTTGGATGTGGAGTTGGGGTCGGCAAGGGCTTTGATGGTCTCAGCTCTGTCGTGTGCAGATACTCCAGTGCTGCATCCTTCGAGTTTGTCGATGGTGACGGTGAATGGAGTTCCAAGCATGGATGTGTTCTCTGAAACCTGGTGGGGCAGATCCAGCTCATCGCATCGGCTGATGGTGATAGGTGCGCAGAGCACGCCACGTGCATGCTTGAGCATGAAGTTTACCTTCTCTGCGTCTATCTTCTCTGCTGCTATGATGAGGTCGCCCTCGTTTTCTCGGTCTTCATCGTCTACTACGATAACGAATTTTCCTTCTTTGAAGTCTTCTACGGCTTCTTCTATGCTATTCAATCTTACGTCTTCCATTTTCTAATTGATACCTTAATTATATATATATAGTTACATTTCTTTAGTTCTCATGATGATGTCGTTGTTCACCTGCGTCACCACTTTCAGGTCTCTGTACAGTCGCAGGCGGAAACTCCACATTCTAAGGTAGAGCACAGTGCCTAAAGGAACGATGAGGGCTGCCAGGATATTGAGCCATTTACGTTCGAATGGGCGTGTGTGAGCCTTGGGCGAGAGTACGGGATACTGGTTGATGTTGTGCAGGATAAATTTGTTCTTTGTATTCGACAAGTCTTCTATCACTGCTTCCAGTTCGTTGCTGATGCGCTCTATCTCATGATCGGGCTGATATTTGAAGAACACATTGATGAAGTTGGGCCATTTCTTGAGTCTGTGCTCCTTGTTGTATGCCTCGATATCTTCGTTGATGTGTTTCAGCTTGACGGCGTCCTCAGTGTATGCTGGGTCGTTGATGATGACCTCCTTGCCAAAGATATGTCGTTTGAGTCGTATTCCCAAAAGCTTGAATATAAACTCTTTGTACATATCTATGTTGAATACCGTCGAATCGTTGGTTGCCTTGTAGGTGACGAATACCGCTAAAGGTCCCAGTACGGCAGTGGCAAGTCCTTTTCCAAACCATATAGCCCAAATTCCGCTTCGGCTCATTCGGTATCCAGTGTTGTCGAGAATAAAGAAGGTGATGAAAACCAGCACCGAGATGATGACAGGGAATCCCAATCCTCCTTTTCGGATGATGGCACCCAGCGGTGCTCCGATGAAGAAGAAGATGAGGCACGACAACGCCAGCGTGAACTTGTTGATGGCCTCTATCTTGTGGTCTCTTATCAGTCGGTCGCCCACATTGGTGATCATACTCTTGAAGTCGAGGTCGTTCATGGCTTGCTGCACGTCGGATGAAGCGTAGTTTACAACCGACAGCCTGCGTTCTGTAGGCATCTTCTCGAACAGAGAGTCGATATTCACCTTTGTTGCAGCAGCTTTTTTCACAGCCTGTAGCGAGTCTTGCTTGCTCATGAATGGCTGGTGATAGTATCTTATTCTGGCATCAGCCAGGTACATTCTTCCTATCGAGTCGTACGACTGGTTGATGGAGTCGATGTCGTGTTCTATCTTGGCAAGACTCTTCGCCTTGGCATTGTTTGACAGCGAACTGGCATCGGTGAGGCTGAAGTCGTTGTCGAAATCGAGCACGATTTTCTTCGAGATGAAGGTCTCTCTTCGGTAGGGCACTGCGGCGCTGTTGGCAAGCTCGCTGCTCTGCATGTTCTCAAACCATTCTCCGCTGTACAGGCTCAGTACGAGGTGTTTCTTCTCGGCCGTACTCTGCAGCATACCCGAGTCGGCGAGGATAATGGCGGCATCCTCATAGCTGTTGGTCATGCGATAGATCATGATGCCGTACAACTTGCCCGTCTTGAGGTCTTTCTTCTGTACGTAGAGGTTGCAGTTGGGGATTCCGTCATAGAAGATTCCCTCAGGGATTTCCAACTCAGGACTCTTCTGTTTCATCGAGATGAGAAGCTGTGCCAGCTTCATGTTGGAGCTGGGCCCGATGTTGTTCTGAAAGTAGAACGAGCTGACCATCACAAGAACCGTGATGATGATGAGCGACCTGAAAGCCTGCATCAGCGAGATGCCTGCGGCCTTGATGGCTGTCAGCTCAGAACTTTCTCCCAGGTTGCCGAAGGTGATTAGCGAAGAGAGCAGAATGGCCAAAGGCAGGGCCTGTGGTACAAGCATGAGTCCCATGTACCAGAAGAACTGCGCCATGACTTCCACCGACAAACCTTTACCTATCAGTTCGTCGATGTATCTCCACAGGAACTGCATCATCAGCACAAACTGGCAGATGAAGAATGTTCCCACGAAAAGCAGTCCGAATTGCTTCGCGATGAATATATCTAATTTCTTGATTCTCATTTCAGCTTGCAAAAGTAACATAAAAAACTCAAAAATCATTCTTTTTTTGTTTTTTTATATATTTAAATCATGTTTGCCGCTACTCAGCACCCATAGGGAGAACTGATTGTTTCAGTTGCTTTACTCGTGTTGTCAGCCTTAAGTCCCAATGAAATGTTGGCTTCATACTGGAGAAATCTTGCTCTTATGCTGTATAAATGTTTTGCTTTAGCAACAAAAATCTCCGTTCCGTGTTACGGAACGAAGATTTGTCCTGTGGTCGAATTATTTTTTCGTTATTGATAATATGAGTTGACTCAGTTATTACCTATTTATAATTCACGTAGACTTACGATCATAGGTTTACAGAAGCACACGCCCTGAAGGTCTTAGGCTTATATGGAAGTAGCACGCCCTGGTCTATGAGCTTCTGTCCCTTCGTGTTGTGTGTTGCTTACTTGCGGAAGTTGAATATATAATGCTGCTATATATATAATAAGGTGTAGTATCTTTCGGAAGAGAATAAAAAGCAAAAATATTACTTTTTTGCAAAATTCTTTCGAAATAATTTGCTCAGTTCAAAACTTTGTATTACCTTTGCACCCGCAAACAAGCAATGGTTTGCTCGGATGGCGGGATAGCTCAGTTGGTTAGAGCGTCGGATTCATAATCCGGAGGTCCCGGGATCGTAGCCCGGTCCCGCTACGAAGAAGCACTTGTGAACATTAGTTCTCAAGTGCTTTTTTCGTTTTTAGATAGTCAAAGAAAGAATAGGAAAGTCTTTCTGGTGGCTTTCTAATTGTTGCATGATAGTTTTGTGGAAATCTAAAAAAATGCAAAGATGCCTTTGTTTCTCAAAAATATTCGTATTTTTGCGGATGAAAACGAATATGACTTTATTTTAACTTAAGTGATATGACTACTAAATGGAACTTTCGTATAGGTTCTCTATACCTTATTATATTATGTAGCCTGCTTCTTTGCTCGTGTGCCAACAAGCCCAAGAAGTATATTATCGGTGTTTCGCAATGCTCTATGGATACTTGGCGAGAGAAACTGAACAGCGAGTTGAGGACAGCCGAGTATCTTAATGACTCAGTAGAGGTGCGTCTGGCTTCTGCCGATGACGACAATGACAGTCAGCTGTCGCAGATCAATTACTTTATCGACCAGGGTGTCAGTCTGCTCATCGTTTCTCCCAATCAGGTGAATGCCATTTCGCCTGCCCTCGAAAGAGCACAGCAGAAGGGCATTCCTGTGATTCTTGTCGACCGTAAGACGCAATCGAAGAAGTATACAGCTTTTATCGGTTGTGACAACTATCTGTTGGGTAAATTGGTTGGCGATTATATCGCCCAGCGCCTGAATGGAAAGGGACGTATCGTTGAGATACGTGGTCTTGATGATTCTTCTCCTGCCATCGACCGCCATCGCGGTTTTGTTGATGCTTTGAATGCCTATCCCGATTTGCAGATTGTGGCTTCCGAATCGGGTGACTGGAAGGAGCAGAGCGGTTCGGAGGTGATGAAACGAGTATTGTCCAAGACACAGGACTTCGATTATGTGTTTGCGCAGAACGACCGCATGGCTTATGGTGCCTATAAAGTAGCCTGTGAGCATGGCTTGCAGGACAAATGTCGTTTTGTGGGCGTAGACGGTTTGGCAGGTAAGCATGGCGGACTTGAGTTGGTAAGACAAGGAGTGTTGGAGGCTTCCATGCTTTATCCTACTAAGGGCGACGAGGTGATAGCTCTGGCTATGAAGATCTTGCGTCATGAGCCATTTGCCCGCGACAACTATCTGCCCACATCGATTGTAACCCGGAATAATGCCGAACTGATTCTGATGGAGGCGAAGGACAGCGAGCAGCAGCGCAGCAGTCTTGACATGCTGCACCGGAAGGTTTCTCAATACAACTCAGCCTATCATGTGCAGCGGTTCTTTACCTTGGGACTTGTTCTGTTGGTAGTGCTCATCGTAGTAGTGGCAATTTATATGTTCCGCAGCTATCTTGTCAAGACCCGTCTTAACGAACAGCTTGCCCAGAGCAATGACGAGTTGAAGCGACTCAACGAGGAGGTGCTCGAACTGACACATTCGCGACTGGTGTTCTTCACCAATATCAGTCATGAACTCCGTACACCTTTGACGCTTATTGCCGACCCTGTGGAGATGTTGCTCGACGACCGTTCCATCAAGGGTAGGAGCAGGGAACTTTTGCAGATGGTGCAGCGCAATGCTCTGTCGTTGCAGCAGTTGGTAGGCTCTATACTCGACTTCCGTAAGATACAGAACGGCAAAATGGAACTGAGTTTGAGCCGTTTCGATTTGCCAGAGGCCTTGCAGCAGTGGACGGGCGACTTTGCCATGACTGCACAGCGTAAGAAGATACAGTTGCATTTGGATACCTCGCATTTCTCTTCTGCCGATGTCGTGGCCGACAAGGAGAAACTCGCCCGTATAGTCTTCAATCTTCTGAGCAATGCCTTGAAGTACACCCCTGCAGGTGGCTTTATTCATGTGTCTTTGGCGGATGAGGGAGAACGGCTCCGTATAGAGGTGAAGGATTCGGGTAAAGGCATCGACAAGGAAGAACTCACCAAGGTGTTCGAGCGCTTTTTCCAGGCCAAGGGTGCGGCGAGTGGTACGGGCATCGGACTGGCTTTGGTCAAGTCGTTCGTAGAGTTGCATCATGGTGAGGTGAGGGTAGAGAGTGAACCAGGAAAAGGCACTTGCTTTATCGTCCTGCTGCCCCGACAGCAAGAAGGTTTTGTGGAAGAACCACAGTCGGAAGCTGCCGATAAGTCCTCTTCTTTCAGCGATGACGGTTCGTTGCAGTATATCGACGACGGAGAACGTCATGGCGGCAAATTGCAGCAAATTATCAGCGAGCATGGCGAAAAGCCCACCATACTGATCATAGACGACAATAACGACATCCGACAATATGAGCGAACTCTCTTGCAGGACTATTATTTTGTGCTCGAGGCATCTGATGGTAGGGAGGGACTTGAGATAGCCCGTAAGGAAGTGCCCGATCTGGTGATATGCGATGTGATGATGCCAGTCATGGATGGACTGGAGTTTACGCAGCAGTTGAAGACCAATACCGCCACCTCGCACATTCCAGTCATCATGCTCACAGCAAAGAATCTGGAAGAGCATCGTGCAGAAGGTTATGAGCAGGGAGCCGACTCTTACATCACCAAGCCTTTCCATAGCAAGGTGCTTCTGGCTCGTGTGGAAAATCTGTTGCACCAGCGTGCCCATCTGCGTCAGCTCTTTGCGCAGGGTGCTGCCGAAGGAAAAGAAACAGAGGAGGTGTCCAGACTGGACGACCGTGACAAGGCTTTTGTCAAGCAGTTGCACGACATCATCAAGTCGCACATGGGTAACAGCGATTTTGGTGTCGAGGATATCGGAGCTGAGATAGGACTGAGCCGTGTGCAGCTTTATCGTAAGGTGAAGGCCATCACCGGCTCGTCGGTAGTCGACCTTTTGCGCAAGGCTCGTCTTGCCAAGGCCCGTCGTCTGCTCGAAGCCAACAGCATGAACATCTCTGAGGTGGCTTACGAGGTGGGTTTCTCTTCACCTTCTTATTTCACCAAGTGTTTCAAGGATGAGTATGGAATGTTGCCTGGTGATGTGACAAATGCTTAACTGACAGTTGTCTTTCGTCCGGTTGTGATGCCGGAATATGTTGTAAATCGTTCATAGAATGGTAATCATGTTATGTCAGAACATTTTCCTTTTTTCAAGATTTCTTTTTTCTTAGAATGATGAGAACCACACCTGCCAGGATGAGCAGAATGCCGATGCCCAAGCGCAACGAGAATGCCTCGCCAAAGATAAGCACACCGATACATACAGCTGTTACAGGTTCGAGAGCCCCCATGATGGCGGAAGGGGTGGAGCCTATCAGGTTGATTGAAATCGTCATGAAGAAGAGCGAGAGCACCGTAGGCAGAAGAGCCAACTGCAGGGCGCACCCCCATTGCATAGGAGTGTGGAGCATCTGCAGGCTGTCGCCCGACAACCACGAAAACACCAATATTGCTATGAAGCAGAACACCAAAATCCAGAAGGTGAACTTCAGGCTCGACATGGTAGTCTGCCATTGGTTGACGGCAATGATGTAGATGGAGTAGAGTAATGATGATGCCATGACCAAGGCAAAACCAGCCGTGCTGAGTTTGGCGTCACCGTCACCCTGGTAGAGCATTCCTACTCCTGCTACGGCAAGCAGAATGGCCATCGATGTGCTCCATGTCACCTTCTCATGGAAGAAAGCCGTCATCAGCAAGGCTGTCATGATGGGGTAGACGAAGAGCAGGGTGCTCGCGATGCCTGCTGCCATGTAATGAAAGCTCACGTAAAGGGTGATGGACGACAGGGCGAAGAAGGTGCCCAAGAGTGCAAACTTGATGGCGTGTCCCCATTTGATGGCGAAACTCTCTTTGCGTATCAGCATGACAAGAGCGAACATCAGAACTGCCAGACCATACCGATAGCTGAGTACCGTACCCGAGTTGAATCCGTCTTCATACAGCTTGAGGGTTCCTAAAGGATTCGTACCATAACAGACTGCAGCCACTATGGCAGCTGAAAAACCTTTCAATGTGTTGTTGCCAGAAGGTTGTTGTTCCATTTCTTTTTGTGTTGTTTTACTATTTTTTTCTCCAGCTCCACTCTGTTGGCGAGTGTGAGGTATTATCCGATTTATTTCGGGCTGCAAAAGTACATCTTTTATTCGAGAAAAGAGAAAAAATAGCAAAAGAAATGGTTGCTATTGTCACTTTTTCGAAAATAAATTGTACCTTTGCGGATAAGTAGCGAGTTTCTCCTACGCAAACCTTGAATACATTCAAAATAACCAAACAACATAAAACAAAATGGAACAGATCAAGAACGACCAGCTCACAGTAGAGATTTCATCTCTTGGAGCAGAACTTCAGAGCATCAAGGATGCTCAAGGTAACGAATATCTTTGGGACGGCGACGAGCAGTACTGGAATCGCCATTCTCCTATACTTTTCCCTATTGTGTGCGGCTTGTGGAAGGATACATACCGTATCGACGGCAAGGAGTATCAGTTGGGACGCCATGGCTTTGCCCGTGATACTGAGTTTCAGCTCATCAGCAAGGGCGAAGACCGAATCTCCTACGCCCTGACCGACAGCGAGGCCACACTCAAGGACTATCCTTATCACTTCAACTTAGCCATCACTTATCGTCTGGAGGGTAAGAAACTGCATGTAATCTGGCATGTTGCCAATACCGACGACAAGCAAATTTTCTTCCAGATTGGCGGTCATCCCGCTTTCCTCGTTCCTGGTGCCGAAAAGGGTAAGGAACTGAAGGGACAGTTGAAGTTCGACAACCCTGAGCCAGAGCGCCTCTATGGCAATGTGGGCGGTTGCGTGGTAGAGGGCTATCACAAGGTGCCTACCGAGAATGGTGTTTGGGCATTTACCGAGGACAGCTTTGCTGACGATGCCGTCATCTTCGACCGCTGTCAGCTTAAGAAGATCACTCTTCTCGACGAGGCAGGTCAGCCTCACGTCTCACTCGACATCAAGACTCCTGCTGTTGGTATCTGGAGTCCTACAGGCAAGCATGCTCCATTCGTGTGCATCGAACCTTGGTATGGTCTTCACGACTGGGCTGAGTACGACGGCGAGTTCAAGGACAAGTATCTCATGAACAGCCTGCAGCCAGGTGCCAGCTTCATGAGCGAGTATACCATTACGATAGAGAAATAATGATTGGTTAATCATATTTTATACGTAACACATATTTTATTTTTGACACGATGAAAGAAGAAATGAATCTCCCCGAGAATGCCTTCCGCGAGTTGAAGGACGGTGAGCAGTATCAGCCCCTGATGGGTCCCGACAAGGCTTATCCTGAGGTCAATGCATGGTCGGTAACCTGGGGTATTGTGATGGCTGTCATCTTTTCGGCGGCAGCAGCCTATCTTGGACTGAAGGTAGGACAGGTGTTCGAGGCAGCTATCCCTATCGCTATTATTGCCGTAGGTGTGAGCACAGCCACCAAGCGCAACAAGGCCTTGGGCGAGAATGTGATCATACAAAGTATCGGAGCCTGTTCGGGTGCCGTGGTGGCGGGAGCCATCTTCACCCTGCCAGCCATCTATATTCTGCAGGCCAAGTATCCCGAGATGACCACTTCGTTTATGAAGATATTCTTAGCTTCTGCCCTCGGAGGAGTCCTGGGCATCCTGTTCCTCATACCTTTCCGCAAGTACTTTGTGAGCGACATGCATGGCAAGTATCCTTTCCCTGAGGCCACAGCCACCACACAGGTGCTTGTCAGCGGAGCCAAGGGTGGCGATCAGGCCAAGCCCTTGCTCATAGCAGGACTGGTGGGAGGTTTGTACGACTTCATCGTGGCAAGCTTCGGATGGTGGAACGAGAACTTCACAAGCCGTGTCATCGGATGGGGCTGCGACCTTGCCGACAAGGCAAAGCTTGTGTTCAAGGTGAATACGGGTGCTGCCGTGCTCGGTCTGGGCTACATCGTGGGTCTCAAGTATGCCCTCTATATCTGTTTTGGCTCTTTGGCTGTATGGTGGCTCATCGTTCCTGGTATGAGTCTGCTTTTCCACGATCAGGTGCTCAATGCCTGGGATCCTTCCATTACATCTACCGTAGGAGCCATGTCTCCTGAGGAGATCTTCCGTGCCTATGCCCGCAGCATCGGTATCGGTGGTATTGCCATGGCTGGTATCATTGGTATCATCAAGAGCTGGGGCATCATCAAGGGAGCTGTCGGTTTGGCAGCCAAGGAGCTGAAAGGAAAGAGTGGGGTCGATGCGGAGGTGAAGCGTACTCAGCGCGACATCTCGTTCAAGATCATCGGCGTCGGTTCGCTGGTCTGCATTCTTGTCACCTTCCTCTTCTTCTGGTTTGGTGTGATGGATGGTAACTTGCTCTTTGCCGTTATCGCCATTCTGCTGGTAGCCGTTATTGCTTTCCTCTTTACTACTGTTGCCGCCAATGCCATCGCTATCGTGGGCAGTAACCCTGTCTCGGGCATGACGTTGATGACCCTCATCTTTGCCTCTGTGGTGATGGTGGCTGTAGGATTGAAAGGTCCTGGCGGTATGTTGGCAGCTCTCATCATGGGTGGTGTGGTGTGTACTGCACTTTCTGTGGCTGGCTCGTTCATTACCGACTTGAAGATAGGTTATTGGTTGGGTACCACTCCCAAGAAGCAGGAGAGCTGGAAGTTCCTTGGCACCTTGGTGAGTGCAGCTGCTGTAGGCGGTGTGATGATGCTCTTGAACGAGACTTATGGTTTCGCTTCAGGCTCATTGGCAGCACCTCAGGCCAATGCCATGGCTGCAGTCATCGATCCGTTGATGAATGGAGTGGGAGCACCATGGGTGCTTTATGGCATCGGAGCCTTGTTGGCCATCGTGCTTACCTATTTCAAGATTCCAGCCTTGGCTTTTGCCTTGGGTATGTTTATCCCTCTCGAACTCAATGTGCCTCTTGTTGTAGGTGGAGCCATTAACTGGTGGATCACTTCCCGTTCTAAGGACGCTCAGGTAAACAAGGAGCGTGGCGAGAAGGGAACACTCATTGCCAGTGGTTTCATTGCCGGTGGTGCCTTGATGGGTGTGGTGAGTGCGCTGCTCAAGTTTGGTGGCATCGAGGTAAGTATTGCCGACAGTTGGTGGACCAATCCTTTGTCTGAGGTCTGCTCGCTCATCGCTTATGCCCTCCTCATTACCTATTTCGTGAAGGCAACGAAGAAATAAAGGTCATATATATAATAATGTATAAACAACTTATGAAGAAAACAATCTTTTCATTGCTCCTGCTTGCCGTATGCAGCTTAGGAGCATCGGCACAGAGTGCCGACGACCTTGATGCCAAGTACACTCAGGGTTTGCTCAAAGTGGGAACTCAGGCTCCCGATTTTGTACTCAAGAAAGCCAAAGCCGACCAGCCTGCTCTTTCTTTGTCTTCTTACAGCACCCATCAGGAAGGCACATTGTTGCGTCCTGGCTGTTGGGTAGTGCTCGACTTCTGGGCAACCTGGTGTCCCGACTGTCGCAAGGAGATTCCAGCGGTGAAGAATATCTATAAGAAATATCGCAACATGGTAAAACTCATCGGCGTGTCCTTCGATACCGACAAGGAGAAGTTGAAGGCTTTCCGCGCTGAGAATGAGATTAAGTGGAGCATGTTCAGCGAGTACAAGAAGTGGAAGGAAACCAACATCTCCAAGGCCTACAACATCCAGTGGATTCCTACCATGTATCTCATCGACCCTGAGGGCAAGGTGGCATATACCACAGTAGTGGCAGCCAACATGGAGAAGAAGCTTGCCGAGCTTGTAGCCGCGGGCAAGATGACTCCCTATATTCAGCCGGCAGAGTATCCCGGTGGAATGAAAGCCTTGAGTAAGGCTATCTCTGAAGAGCTCCAGTTCCCAGAGGTGGCAAAGAAGTATCATGCCACTGCCAAGGTGAAGCTTTCTTTCATCGTCGACGAGGAAGGCAATTTGTCGGATATCACCGTGAAGGAATATCAGGGTCAGCCTCTCTCGGGTGCAGCCTTCTCTAAGTTGAGTCCTTCCGAGCAGAAAGACGTTGAGATACAGGTCAAGACCGTGCTTTCTGTGGAAGCCATCCGTACCATAACAGCCATTGGCAGTCGCACCAAGTGGAATCCTGGTTCGGAGAGAGGCAAGGTGATGAGTACCAAGTTCTCTCAGACCATCAATTTCAAGCGCTGATTTCATTCTTTAGTCGTACTAAGTTGTCTTTTAGCGCTGTTAAAGCATAAAAAACTGAAAAAATATTTGGAGATTTCAAATAATCGTCCTATCTTTGCATCCCAATAGTTACGAGTGAGTGGCTATTGGGATGTTTGTATCTTCCCATCATGAAAGAAGCAAGCAGATTCGGGGTTGACTGGATTTGACGGCGAGATGAGATGGTACGTAAGCACGCGGAGGCTCGTTGGCTACCTCCTAAATCTTAGTGAACGAACAATTAATTGGCGAAAATAACTACGCTCTCGCTGCCTAATCGAAGTACAGTAGATTGGCTTTATTCCGTCACAAGGTGATGGAACGGGACATCGCTCAACGGATGTGGTTCCGAATCTTGTTGGTCAAGCGGTGCAGGTAAATCGGAAATAGCTCTTGTAGGCCTCGTTGCAAGTGTGAAATTTTAGAGGATAAGGGCATGGTTGGTGGTCCAGGTCTTGCCATGTCACGAAAACCAAAGGCTGGAATAAGCGTGTAGAAAGCGTATGGTTTCCTTGTGCGGACGAGGGTTCGAATCCCTCCAGCTCCACTCCTTATACAATAAAGAGGGTGTGTCACAGACTTATGACACACCCTCTTTTTCTTTATTTATGTAGGCAAAGTTAAGACTTTTCTTTGAAAAAACAAATTATTTCTCTTTTCTTCTTAGTAATATTGAAAAATTAAGCAGAAAATATGGGATTATTCTTTTTTTGTGGTAAAGTTTACATCGTGATGTATTTTTTTTGTATCTATAAGATTTCATATCAGATACTTTTTGGATTTACCGTTGAGTATGTGCTCGTACGTGAAAAGTTTTTTTATGAAAAAAGTGTCAAAGTATCATCTTTTGGCAGAACGTAGAGATAAATTGCTGATATGTAATAAGATAGGAGAATGATACTTCTTCGTTTATCTTACAAGAAGTATCATAGAAGTATCATTAATCTGATAGAAGTATCATAAAAAACGTCATCTAAGTATCACAAAATCGTCATGAGGCATTATGCATAAAAGCAAAGCCGCCGATCTGCAAGGAGTGCCCAAGAATCGCCTGACTTTTGGGCACTCTGTGAACACCGCACGGGCAATCAATGCCCATCACTTGTTCTGTTTATGCCCGTCGCTTGTTCAGTCGATGCCCGTCGCTTGTTCACTGAGTGCCCACTTGACGGGCAAGACAGACCACCTGATGGTCTCTTACAGAACGGCTTATGTGATTTTATTCCTAATCCAGCTTGTCAATCTTTCTTCTTATTCATAGTTTGTATTGGCATTCTTTACATACAGGAAGAGTAGGTGCTAAAGTTTTTCGAACTGTACGGAAGGAATTACCCAATACGCCCTGAACCAACGGTCACCGGTCGAAGGGAATTGAAAATCGCTGGCCGAAGGGTAAGGCAAAGGTAAAGGGCAGAAACTCTTGGAAGCAGCACGCCCTGAAAGGGCAGAAGCTCTTAGCCCAGGGCAGCGCCCTGGGTTATCATGTTCGCGAACCTGTCGCCCTGTAAGGGCAAAAGCTTTAAAACACTCACACGGAAATTTATAAAGCTTTTGCCCTTACAGGGCGCATTGCTGACTGTTACTATACCCAGGGCGCTGCCCTGGGCTAAGAGCTTCTGCCCCTTCTATTATATTTGCACTTGGAAAAATAAAGAGGTGAAAATCTTTATATCTGCAAATTATTGTTAACTTTGCAGGAAAATAGATAAGTACAATAAAAAAGAAGAATACTCCATATCCAGCGTTAACCCTGTGCCCCTTCTAGCATAGTAAAGGCTTAGCCCTGTTTTGGGAACTGGATATTTTCTGAGCAGAAGCTTGAGAGTAAATTAGCCTGCTTGTGTA
>ERZ507008.220-NODE-220-length-20537-cov-6.52466_pt1 | contig 20537 bp, 18 predicted proteins | sample MGYA00512879_ERZ507008 | MGnify/ENA metagenome assembly ERZ507008 | reverse complement strand
TCTGTTACCTTTGTATCCATAAGGGCAACAAGCTGCTGATATATATCATCATATGCAGGTGCAAGCTCTGCTACTGCTCTCTCCTCGGCCTCCTTCTGTGTCTCAGGATCTGTAGCATTCCTACCTAACTGTCCGATTTCATCATCGAGACTCCAGTATGAGTCGAGCTTACTGTTTATATCATCATATATAGCCTGCTCCTCATCTGTCTTTATAGAGCTTTGCAGCTCTTTCCAGTATTTTTGAAATGATTCCTTTTTAGAATCATGTGTATCAGACATCTTACTTAATGTGTCAGAAGCTGTATAACCGATAAGAGCTCGTGTAGCGCTTCGTGTCTCTGAGAAGGTTACCATAACCTTTCCTATATCTCCCTGTGAAAATCCGTAAAAGGTTAGTGCGCTGGAATATCTCATTGATACAAGAATCATAAGAATACCCGCGATAACCCCCGATGCCGATGCTACAAATGTAGTCAGTCTGAAGCCTTTCTTTAAACGATTTTTGATGCTAAGTGCTTTCCACTTTGACATGTCTAATTTCATGATATTTCCTCCACATGAATAATGATACTTATATACTATTCTTCTATTATACACCTCTCAAAAAAATATACAAGCGCTAAAAAGGTGACTGCACGCTGCGTGCAGCCCCCTTTTCATAATTCATAAATCAGATTTCTTATATAATATTCGTTCCATCACGACACTTTTACATACACATCCGGCTTCTAGCCCTGTACCTGTGTGTCCTCTGTGCCATTCTTCCAGTCATCAAACTTCTTGACTACGGCATCATAAGTATCCTGGCAAATTGATGGCAGCTTGTCTCCCCAGGCTCCTGTTGCCTGTGAAAAGCCCTTCTTGAATGCATTCAAAAGCTCATCAGCCTTGTCCTTGTCGCCTCCCGACAGTGCCTTTGCAAAGTCAAGAATACGGTCTGAGGTCTTCTCAACTCCCCAGTATCCATCCTCTGCGATGTCCTTTTTGGCCTGCGCTATTGTGTCTGCATCTACAGTCAGATTCTCAAACAGACTCTTTAAGCCCTGTGACTTATCCCAGGTTGAAGCCTGTCCTGTCATGGACTTTCTGACGATCTCGATAAGCTGCTGCTGTCTGGCGTTGGCATCATCCTTAAGTGCCTGTACCAGTGCATCTCTGTCTGCCTTGCTCATCTTCTGGTTTACTGTGCTCTTTGCAGTATCCTTTGAATCATCCTTGCTGTCTGATTTCTCATATACAGCTGCCTCCTCGCTGAAGCCTGCAGTCTTTGCATCCGACTTATCCGTCTTTGCATCCTGCTTCTTTGAAGCGGTATTAGTATTCTTTGTCTGCGCCTCGTCCTTTGCTGTGACACTCTGCGCCGCTACTGCTGAAACTACACTTGAAATAGCATCTAACATCTCTCATCCCTCCCTGGTAATGTGCGTGCGGGAATCCTTTCCCGCTATACTATTATCAACCTGTATAGCGTCTGATATAGCTAAACAGTCTTTCTCTTATATTGTGTATCGGCTGTTTTGCGTCTGTTGCTTATAGCTTTAGCCGTTATTTTTTCAGCTTTCTGCCAAATATAAATGTCGAAAAATATATTACCGATGCAATAATCACTATCATCGGACCTGTTGCCACATTGGTGTAGTATGACACTGCGAGGCCGACTATACCGGAAAATACTGAAAATATCACTGAAAAGAAATGATACTCACGCATATTTTCCGAAATATTCCTTGATGAAGCCGCCGGTAATATAAGCAGAGCATTTATGATAAGTATGCCTATCCACTTGATGGATAGCATAACTATGAGTGCTACAAGCACCGCAAACAGATTATCCAGAAGACGCACATGGATACCCTTGCTTTTTGCCACGCTCCTGTGTATACATATGGCGTTGAGCTTATTGAAGCAAAGCACCCAGAACACTATAGTGACCACAAAAATCACAATTAGATAAACTATCTCAGTCTTTGTGATGCTTAGCACATCGCCCACCAGTATACTTGAGTATTTGCTGAAATTGCCGCCCTTTGACAGTATCGCAAGACCTATCGCCACAGAGCACGATGAAAATACCGATATAATGGTATCTGTCGATGCAGTGTTCAGACTGCCTATCTTATTTAAAAGAAGTGCAAACACTATCGCAAATATCACCATGGCAAGCGAGGTGTCTGCCATGCCGCATACCACTCCGACAGCGATTCCTGTAAGTGCTGAATGTCCGAGTGCATCTGAAAAGTATGCCATCTTTTTGTTTACAATCATGGTTCCCATTATGCCAAAAAGCGGTGTGATGATGAGCACAGCGATAAGGGCATTTCTCATAAAATCATATTGAAGCCAGGAGGTTATATTCATTTGTGTTCCTCCTCTCTCACCCAGGATTCCTCTCCTGTGTAAAAAATTCTCTCAAATTCCCTGCTCTCGAATACTTCCTTCACAGTTCCCTGCTTTGCAACGGTCTTATCAAGCAGCACAACATGGTCTGCGTACTTTGCCACATAGTCCAAATCGTGCGATATCAGTATGATTGCAAGGTCATAGTGAGTCTTTAAATAATCCATGGTCTTATAGAAAAGCTCCATGCCGTTTTGGTCTATTCCGGACACCGGCTCATCCAACAGCAGCAAGTTCGGCTCGTCCATGATTGCCATGGAAAGAAGCACTCTCTGTAGCTGTCCTCCCGAGAGGTTGCACACCTGCTTGTCGATGAGCTCCTCAGCCTCAAATACCTCGAGTGTCTCCCTTATCTTTGCCTCTATCTTTTTGCTCTTTGGCAGAAAAACAGGATAATTGTACTGATAGCTTGCTATTAGGTCATACACGCTGACCGGTGTATTTTTCTCGATATTAACAGACTGCGGCACATAGCCGATTTTAAGCTTAGCCATATGTCCGTCCTTAGTATCCTTGAACTCAATCGTACCGGTGTGAGGTATCTCGCCGAGTATCGCCTTTATGAGTGTAGATTTTCCGGCACCGTTCTGGCCTATTATGACATTGAAAGAGCCGCAATGTATGTGCATATTTACATCCTCAAGCACTGTCTGCTCTCCAAAGCTCACTCCAAGGTTATTTATTTTTATGCAATGAAAGCCACATGGCTGTATTATTTTCCGCATATTTTCTCCAATTTTATTTAGTAAATGCCTCTTTGATAAGCTCTATATTGTGCTCCATACCATCAAGATAGCTGTCCTTGTCGTACTCTCCCCTGTTGAGAGGGTCGATATAAATCACATGCACATCTGTCTCACGCGATACGGTATCTCCCATGCTCTTTCCGTAGAGCTCCTCAGCGAGTATTACCGACACTCCGTCATCCTTTATGGCACCTATTACCTGCTTTATCTCACCTGCGCTGACTGAGCGCTCCTCGTCAAGGTCTAACAGATAGCATGCATTCATGGAAAAATCATCAGCTACATATGCATAGGCCTCATGGAATATGATGATATTCTGTCCATTCGTAAGACTCTTTAGGCTATTTATCTTTTCTTCAAGCACTGCAAGCTTTGCATCATATGCTTTTGCATTTGCATAATATTCATCAGCATGCTTTGCATCCTTTTCGGCAAGCCTGGATGCGATTGTCTGAACCATGGTGCGGTAACGCGGCACGCTCATCCATGCATGGGCATTCTCATCACCGTGGTCATGGTCATGCGCGCTATCTGATTCTGCGTCTGTTTCATGGTCATGGTCGTGGTCACTGTCCGATTCTGTGTCTGCTTCGTGATCATGGTCGTGTTCACTGTCTGCATCATCCTCAGAAAGAAGTGCCACATCCTCACAGGCCTCAACCACATCAAGCTTCGGATACGCTTTTGCCACATCAGACATAAACGACTCTATACCGCCTCCGTTTATTACAAAAACATCGGCTGTGGATAAAAGCTTCATATCCTCCGGTGTGAGCTGGAAATCGTGCAGACAACCGGTCTGTGGCTCGCTTAAGTTTTCAAGTCTCACTCCTTCCACACCATCCACTATGTTTAAAGTGGCAATGTACATTGGATAGAAGGATGTCACGACAGTAAGCATATCATCAGCTTCGTCAGTATTTTTTGTATTGCCCGAAGCATTTGATGCTCCACCGGCAGCGCCTTTCATACCTGCTGTGTGCTCATATGCCATTACCGCAAGCGTACACACTATCAATATACACAAAAACATAATGCCTACAAATTTGCATTTATTCTTCATATATTAAATATTCGCCTTTCTTTCTATAGCTTTATTTCTATGACTCTATTTCGACTTTATTTCTTTTTATGATTATTAACGCTTTTTTTGCTCTTGGCCTTATCTCTGCGTTCTTTAGTCTTTTTGGCAACCGGCTTTCCGGTCTTCTTCCAGCGCTCCTTTTTGTGTGGCTGGGATGCAGCGGCTCTTTTTGCAGCTGATTTTGCCTCGCGCTTTGCTTCTTCCTCCTGTTTCATGGCAAGAAGCGTCTCCTCGTCAAACACGAGTGAATCTATGAGATTCCAGATTTCGTCCCTGCCTTCCTTTGACATGGACGAAAACGGTATAACTACCGTGCCCGGCTTCACATGAAGCACATCCTTGATAGTCTTTATGTGTGCGGCAATCTGGCTTTTTTTCAATTTATCAGATTTGGTTGCAATGATGATCGGTGCAAAGCCCTGGTTTACCATCCAGTCATACATCATGATATCATTGTCCGATGGCTCATGCCTTATATCTATTAAAAGAAACACTGCCTGAAGCTTTTTGGAGGTGTGAAGATAGTTTTCTATCATCTGTCCCCATTTAGCTTTTATCTCGATATTGGCATTGGCATAGCCATAGCCCGGCAGATCGACCAGATACATGGCGTCATTGACGTTATAAAAATTGATGGTCTGTGTCTTGCCGGGCTGTGAAGAGATCCTGGCAAGTGACTTTCTGTTCATGAGTGCGTTGATCAGTGACGACTTGCCTACATTTGACTTGCCGGCGAATGCCACTTCATTATACTCATTGTCAGGGATTGTGCTTGTAATTCCGCAAACTGTCTCTAAATTAACACTTTTAATTACCATAATCTCTTCCTCATTCTTATTTTACAAACGCTATCTTCTCCACCTGTGAAAATCTCTCCACCGGCACGATTTCCATGCCGTCTGTTATTTCTTTTGAAATCTCCTCCAGGTCCTTTTCATTATCCTTTGGAATACATACTGTTTTTATTCCGATTACTTTGGCTGCAAGCAGCTTTTCCTTGAGTCCTCCTATCGGAAGCACCCTGCCGCGCAGTGTTATCTCGCCTGTCATGGCTACATCTGCCCTGACAGCTCTGTCTGTAATGGCTGAGAGCATGGCTGTCGCCATAGTGATACCCGCAGATGGTCCGTCCTTCGGCACTGCGCCCTCCGGGATATGTATATGGATATCATGCTTCGTGTAAAACTCTGCATCAATGCCATATCCTTCGCTTATGGAGCGCACATAGCTAAGTGCCGCCTGTGCCGACTCCTTCATCACGTCGCCAAGCTTACCGGTGAGCACGAGCTCACCCTTGCCCGGCAGCACATTCACCTCAACCTCAAGTGTGACTCCGCCCACGCTGGTCCATGCCAGGCCTCTAACAATTCCAACCTCTGCGTGATCATTTTTCTTCTCCGGACTGTACTTCGGATTGCCCAGATATGTCTTAAGATTGGTCTTTGTAACCTTTACAGCAGCTTCGCTGTCCTTAAAGATTTCCCTGGCAGCCTTGCGGCACAGCTTGCCGATAGTCCTCTCAAGGCTTCTGACTCCGGCCTCTCTGGTGTACAGCCTTATAATATCCTTTAGGGCCGAGTCTGTTATCGTAAGCTGTTCCTTTTTAATTCCGTTTTTGCTCTTTTGCTTCTCAACCAGGTGCTCCTTTGCTATGTGAAACTTCTCATTTTCAGTGTAGCTTGACACCTCAATAAGCTCCATCCTGTCAAGAAGCGGCTTTGGAATGCCTGAAACCTCATTTGCAGTTGCAATAAAAAGCACCTCCGACAAATCTACAGGCATCTCAATGTAATGATCCCTGAATCTGCAATTCTGCTCACTGTCAAGCACCTCGAGAAGAGCGGCTGATGTGTCACCCTTGTAGTCACTTGACACCTTATCTATCTCATCCAACAGCATGAGAGGATTTGAAACGCCTGCCTGTCTTAAGCCATTTACTATACGGCCCGGCATAGCACCGATATATGTCTTTCTGTGTCCACGGATTTCTGCCTCATCACGCACACCACCAAGAGAAATACGCACATATTTCTTCTCCAGTGCAGACGCAATTGAACGGGCTATGCTTGTCTTTCCTGTTCCCGGAGGACCTACAAGACAAATTATAGGACTCTCTCCCTTGCTTGTCAGATTTCTGACTGCCAGAAACTCAAGTATTCTCTCCTTAACATCCTTTAATCCGTAGTGATCATCATCGAGCACCTGTGCTGCATGGTCAAGATCCTTGTTGTCCACAGACATCTTGTTCCACGGAAGCTCAAGTACTGTCTCTATATAGCCTCTCTCAACTGTGCTCTCTGATGAGCTGCTGCTCATATTTCTAAAGCGCTTTATCTCTTTTTTCGTCTTTTCCTTTACGTAGTCAGGCGCATCTAACTCAGATAGCTTTTTCTCATATTCATCAGCCTCCGAGTCAGCATTCTCGCCCAGCTCCTCACGTATCACACCAAGCTGTTCACGAAGCACATACTCCTTCTGATGCTTGTCCACACGAACCTTTACTTTTTTCTGAAGCTCATTCTTTATGGAAATAACCTCCACCTGGGAGAGAAGTAATGATACTATAACCTGATATCTGTCATTGATATCCTCTGCCTCAAGCACCTGCTGCTTAAGCTCATATGACACCGGCAGATTGTTGGTTACATAATCAATGAGCTTTTCAAGATCCTCATACTGATCTATCTGTCTGATAAGCTCCTTGCTGATTTTGCCGACGACTGCCGCATATCTGTGAAAAGCCTCTCTGACTCCGAGAAGCATGGCTTCCCTGAGATCCTCCGGCAGGCTGTCTGCATTACTATCACAATAACAGATTTCTGCCTCAAGGTACTTCTCATTACCGGTAAAGCCAAGCAATGCTGCCCGGCTTATTCCATCTACAAGTACTCTCACAACATCATTCTGTAATCTGACAACCTGCTTTATATCAGCAACAATACCCATCTGATAGAGGTCTTCCTGAGTCGGGTCCTCACTGTCCACATTCCTTTGTGTGACAAGATAAATCTTTTGATCCTGCTCCATAGCCTCCTCGACAGCACGAAGAGAGCGCGCTCTGCTGATGTCGAAATGGGCAATCATCCCCGGCAGAATAGTAAGCCCTCTCAGCGCTACTGCAGGCATATTCATAATCTGTTCTTCCACTTATATCTCCTGTATTATTGCACAGCCATGCATAACAAACCGCTGTGCAATTTATATTATCCGATGCTGTATCTTTTGTAAAATACCGCCATGTACTTACGATGCCGCTTTTTCCTCGATATATGCCTCAGGCACGCACTCACCATCTAGCTTTAAGTTTTCCTCAACTGTATCCTTGTCGATTACGCACTTGCTGATGCTCTTGTCTGATGGTATACGATACATAAGGTCAAGCATAACAGCCTCCATGATGGCACGAAGTCCTCTGGCTCCTGTCTTTCTCTCAAGTGCCTTGTCAGCGATGGCATTTACTGCATCGTCTGTGAACTCAAGGCCTACTCCGTCAAGCTCAAAAAGCTTGGTGTACTGCTTGATAAGCGAGTTCTTAGGCTCCTTAAGTATACGGATAAGTGCATCCCTGTCGAGTGCCTCGAGAGAAACGGTAATAGGTACACGTCCGATAAACTCAGGAATCAATCCAAACTTTACAAAATCCTGTGGAAGTGCATGCTTAAACGCCTCTCCTACATTGAGCTCTGTCTTTGACTTTACATCTGAATTGAAGCCTATAGATGATGTATCCATACGACTGTCGATAATTTTTTCCAGACCATCAAATGCTCCACCGCAGATAAAAAGTATATTAGTAGTATCAATAGGTATAAGCTCCTGCTGTGGATGCTTTCTGCCGCCCTGTGGCGGTACAGATGCCTCTGTGCCCTCAAGAATCTTTAAAAGAGCTTGCTGTACACCCTCGCCTGACACATCTCTGGTGATTGAGACATTCTCTGATTTCTTTGTAATTTTATCTATCTCATCTATATAAATGATACCATGCTCTGCACGCTCGATATCATAATCTGCCGCCTGAATAAGCTTTAACAGGATATTCTCCACATCCTCACCTACGTATCCTGCCTCTGTAAGTGTTGTAGCATCAGCGATAGCAAATGGAACATTTATCACTCTGGCAAGTGTCTGCGCAAGAAGTGTCTTTCCTGAACCTGTAGGTCCAAGCATGAGAATATTACTCTTCTGAAGCTCTACATCTGATGTATCACCTGCCAGAACTCTCTTATAGTGATTGTAAACAGCAACCGAAAGCACCTTCTTTGCCTGGTCCTGTCCTATTACATAATCATCCAGAAATGCCTTAAGCTCCTCCGGAGTAACAAGATTTATATCATCCTTAGCGCTACTTTTGTCCTCATGACCCTCTACGCCTTCTTCCTCAAGAATCTCGGCACATATATCTATACACTCATCGCAGATAAAAGCTCCATTAGGTCCGGAAATCAAACGATTTACCTGGTCCTGTGTCTTACCGCAAAATGAGCAGCGAATCTTTCCGTCGTTTTTTCCTGCCATTATTAACTCCTTTTATTGCATGAGGGCATCCCATATGGGGTACCCTCTTAAATTCATCTAACTTCTGATTATCTGTTTGTTATTACACTGTCTATGAGACCATACTCTGCGGCTTCCTGTGCTGACATATAGTTGTCTCGCTCTGTATCAGCTGCAATTGTCTCGTATGGCTTGCCTGTATTGGCTGCTAAAATTTCGTTTAATCTCTTCTTTGTCTTTAAAATATTTTCTGCAGCAATCTGAATCTCAGTAGCCTGACCCTTTGCACCGCCAGATGGCTGATGAATCATAATCTCTGCATTTGGAAGAGCATATCTCTTGCCCTTTGCACCGCCTGCAAGAAGGAAAGCTCCCATGCTTGCTGCAAGACCGATACAGATTGTTGAAACATCACACTTGATGTACTGCATAGTATCGTAAATAGCAAGTCCTGCTGTAACCATTCCACCCGGTGAATTGATGTAAAGGTGGATATCCTTATTCGGATCCTCGGACTCAAGGAATAAAAGCTGGGCAACAACAAGGCTGGCCGTTGTCTCATTTACTTCCTCTCCAAGGAAAATGATACGATCTTTTAATAATCTGGAGTAAATGTCGTAGTTGCGCTCTCCTCTGCTGGTCTGTTCAATGACATATGGTACTAAACTCATATAAAATACCTCCTTTATAAAAGCTCAAAAGACCGGCTCAGAAAATAGGCTTCTGAGCCAGTCCATCAAATCTTGATTCAAAAATCTTATTCTTCTGTAGACTCTTCTGCATCAGCCTTTTTCTTTGCCTTTGCACGCTCTTTAACGTTGTCCATGATAAGATCTACGGCCTTTGTGATAGCAATGTCTTTCTTCATAGACTCCTTCTCAGCATCTCCCATGTACTCTTTAAGCTTATCAGCCTCCATGCCGTATGCCTTAGCCATCTTCTCTACCTCAGCATCGATATCTGCATCAGTAACCTCGATGTTTTCCTCCTTGGCAATCTGCTCAAGTACAAGGCTGCTCTGGATACGTGTTGTAGCCTCAGGACGAACCTGATCCTTAAGCTGGTCAACTGTCATGCCTGAGAACTGTAAGTACTGCTCCATTGTAAGACCGCTCTGTGCGATTCTCTGAGCGAACTCCTCAACCATTGTCTCACACTGAGTCTCAATCATTGCCTCCGGAAGATCCATCTTTGACTTATCGATAATCTTCTGGATAGCCTCATCCTCTTTAGTCTTCTTAGCTTCTGTCTCTTTCTTCTCTGTGAGGTTCTTTTTGATTTCCTCTTTGTACTCAGCTAATGTATCAACACCTGCTGCATCCTGTGCAAACTCATCATCAAGCTCAGGAAGCTCCTTAGCCTTGATCTCGTTGATCTTAACCTTGAATGTAGCCGGCTTTCCTGCAAGGTCTGCTGCCTGATACTTCTCAGGGAATGTTACATTGACCTCAACCTCATCGCCTGTGTTCTTTCCTACTAACTGATCCTCGAATGTATCGATGAATGTGTGTGAACCAATCTCTAATGGATGATTCTCACCCTTTCCACCCTCGAAAGCTACTCCGTCAACAAATCCCTCAAAGTCGATAACTGCTGTATCTCCCTCTGCTACAGGACGATCTGTAACTGTAACTGTTCTTGCATTTTTGTTTCTCTGGTTCTCAAGCTCAGCGTCAACCTCTTCATCAGAAACTGATGTGTCGATCTTTGTAACTGTAACGCCCATGTACTTACCAAGAGTAACCTCAGGTCTTACAGCAACCTCTGCTGTGTAGATGAAAGGCTGTCCCTTCTCAATCTGAGTAACCTCAACTGTTGGGCGTGAAACAATGTCAACACCGCTCTCGTCAACCGCACCTGCGTATGTCTGCTGCATAAGAATGTTTGCTGCATCCTCGTAGAACACACCTGCTCCATACATTTTCTCAATCATAGCTCTTGGCACTTTTCCTTTACGGAATCCAGGTACGCTAATCTGTTTCTTCTGCTTCTGATATGCAGAATCCAATGCTTTCTCTAATTCCTCAGCTGCTACCTCAATAGTAAGCTTCGCCATATTATGCTCTAAATTCTCAACCTGTACACTCATGTCAATCGTTATCCTCCTTAAAAATATATATGAATGGTATGTACATCAAATGTAATGTGGGCATGCTTTTTAAACTGCTAAGCCCAGTCATTGGATGATTATAACACAACAAATCCACTATTTCCAGTGTTTTTTACATTAAATTTGCTTTTGTGTATAATTCCATAAATTGTCAGCAATACCAAAACATATTTTTGTCATTTTACGGCATAATATTTCCATACACATACAGCTTGTGTATAATGTTTTAAAAGGAGGTATTGCATTATGGCAGCATCAAGTAGTAAAAAGGCTTCTGTACCGGAGGCAAAAGAGGCTATGAGCCGTTTCAAGGAAGAGGTTGCTTCAGAGCTTGGAGTTCCTTTAAAAGAGGGCTACAACGGTGACCTTACTTCTAAGCAGGCCGGTTCAATCGGTGGCGAGATGGTCAAGCAGATGATCATGAAGCAGGAGCAGCAGATGAAATAAGCTCTGCAATAGCAGGCTTCAAATGTACGCTTCAAATGCAAGCATAAAAAGAGGCCGCGCACCATGGGGTTGGTGTGTGACCTCTTTTGTTATAATACTAATAATATGATTATTTGCTGAACGTTGTATTAGTATACCAGCCCCTGTCGAATATGCTCTACTGTGGCATCGTCTGTGAAGTATCTGACAAGCTCGAGTGCAAACGCAATAGCTGTTCCCATTCCACGACTTGTAATCACATTGCCATCCACAACTACAGGCTGCTCAAGCCACTGTGCACCGAGCAGCTTTTCCTCAAAACCCGGATGACAGGTAGCTTTTTTGCCCTCAAGTATATGATTCTCACCGAGCACGCTAGGCGCTGCACATATCGCTGCAACGAGCTTTCCCTCAGCGGCAAATCTCTTAATTGTCTTTACTACGGTCTCATCCGCGCCAAGGTTTAATGTACCCGGCATGCCTCCCGGCAGTACGATTGCATCGTAGCTGTCAAAATCAGCCTGTGCCTTTGTTGTATCTGTCTTAAATGTCACCTGATGAGAGCTTGTCACCTCGGCTTTTTCCGTGATTGATATGGTTTCAATCTCCATCTTTGCTCTTCTAACTATATCGACTACTGTAAGTCCTTCAATCTCCTCACAGCCGTCTGCCATAAAAATTCCTACTTTAATCATATTTTTCTCCTTTATTTTTCTTTGATAATACTATAAAAAGCTGCGGTTCGTCCTTGAATTTTTAAATACCGATCATTATAATCATATATAAATGATATGAGGGTAAAACAAAAGTATAAACCGTAACTATAAATCTACCAGTAACCTGAAAGGATATAACATGGAAATCGAAAGAAAATACCTACTTAAACAACTTCCTTCCAATTTAGACAGCTACGCGAGCAAAAAAATCGCCCAGGGCTATCTGTGCACCTCGCCTGTTGTCAGAGTCAGACGCTCAAATGACAGCTATTATATGACCTACAAGGGAGCCGGTCTTATGGTGCGCGAGGAGTACAATCTTCCTCTCACAAAAGAAGCCTACGACCATCTTGTCCAAAAGATTGACGGTCGTCTCATCGAAAAGACACGCTATCTCATACCTCTTGACGGTGGTCTGACCGCAGAGCTTGATGTATTTGATGGTGATCTGGCTCCTCTTACACTTGTGGAGGTTGAATTCGACTCTGTCGACGCAGCAAATGAATTCACAGCGCCTGACTGGTTTGGCGAGGATGTCACTGAATCCGGCAAATATCACAACAGCTATCTGAGCCGATTGGAAAATTCATAGTACTGCCTGGTCTTTATCGTATTCTTTAAATCATCATACCGCTTTTGCAATGGGCCCTCAGGAACTACAACATCCATAACCACCGCTATGTCATCTATAAGGCGGTCGGTTATGATATCCCTCATTGAAATAAGTATATTGTACTTCTCTTCAAAGGTATCCGCATCAAGAAACTCCAGCAAACGCGGATCCGGTGCCTGGCCTTCATCTGCATCCGGTGCCGGCTCATAACATGCCTGTGTCTGAACACTCACAGCTTCAGGTGCATTAGCTGCAATCGCATTAGTGTTGGAAGAGATACTCTTGTTGGAAGAGATACTCTTTTCCGACATATCCTCCGGCTGATCCTTAAGTGTGATCTTCTCAAATCTGTATTTCTGCTTCACATCAGGATATTTCTCATGGTCCACCTCACTTACAAACATGTCGAGTGGTCTGGCGTATATCCCAAAATCATCATATAAAGCCTGATAAATCACAAGCTTTTCCCCTGTCTCTGAATGTGTTGCCACTGTAACTATCTGATACAGCTTATTCTTAAAGTGTCTGTAAAGCTCTCCGGGCTTTGGTGTTCTGTCCATCATTTCTGCCTCTTTCCTTATTATTTAAAAGTTGTTAATCATGTCTAAGCCTTCCCCAAGGAAATCTCTCTCAAACTCCAGATTGCCGCTGTATCCCATGGCAATCAGATCCTCAACACTGCCAAACATGCTCTGTGTCTCAGCCTCTATAATCTTTGCACCGTCTGCCGCTTTGGTATGCAGTGTCTGGCAGTTTCTTGAGTGCTCCTGAGCCATCCTCTGCTGTGCCTCGCTATGTCCGTGCATAGCCTCAAGCTCTTTTTGTGTCGTATCATCCGCAAAGCGTGCGTTATTTTTCACGGCCCTCTGCACTATATCCGGATTGCTCTGCTGTGGTCTCTGCTGTGGCTGTACTCTCTGCTGCATCTGTGGTCTCTGAGGCTGCTGTGCTCTCTGCTGCATCTGTGGCTGTGGTTTCTGCTGATATGTCTGGTTCAATGCATTCATACCCGACTGAACTGTATTCTGCATGCTGTTCCATATCTGCTGTATCTGCTTCTGCTGCGGTCTCGGTTTGTTTGGCTGCGTATTTTTGCTGCCTGCGCTCTTTGATTTTTTGTTAATGTAAAAAACAGCTCCTAAGATAATTGCCCAAATTATAACATCCATATTCTGCTCCTTTATCAATCTGCATTTTCTATGTCAATCCCTGAATATCCTGCACATATCGCGCAGTATGTACTCTGCTGTCTGTTCCGGCTCCCATTGCTTTGTAACACCCACAAGGAGCGGCTTAAGCTCCGACAGTATCCTTGCCGTGCGCCGGTCTGTCGTGCCCTCATACTTATCGTTTATGGCCTCAGCCTGCTTCACACATGCCTCAAGCTGCTTTAATATATCCTTCCAGAACTCCTCGTAATATATCTCATGCACTCTCTTAGTCTTTTGTGTGAAATTCAGCTCTGCAAGCTCTTTGTTGCTGTGCCCCAGATAGAAATATGACAGAGCAAACAAATCAGGCTTTTTCCTTTCAAGCCCCTCATTTGTCAGGTGTATCAGATTCTCTATCTCACTCTGTAAAATGATACCGTTGTCAAAGGATGACAGATATCTCTCCCCCTGCTTTACAACAGAGTCCAGAGTCGTGTGAAAATCCGTGTCCACCTTGCTGATTAAAAATTCATCGTCAAACATGCCGCTTTTCGCTTTGCAAGCCTTTATCAGCTCTCCAAAGTGCTTCCGGTCTGTTCCTGTGAGCTCACAATACCCGATAACTTGTTGCTCCAGCTCCTTTAAATCTGAAAGCAGGCTGCTTAAGCCTGTCTTCACGCCATAATAGCGCTTTGCAACACCGGAGGAATTCTTTTTGGTTTTGACATACAGCTTAAGCCAGCTGTTGACCACTGTCATGTCGGCACCCGCCGTATCCATCGCTGTCTTAAATTTCTTTTCCGTATCACTTAGTCCTAAAATCATCACACACCCTCAAACATCATTCTAAAACTATATAATAACAATTTTACACCATTATCATATTTTTTTAAAGAGCCTTTTTTCGCTCTGAAAAGCCCACTTTAAACGCAAAAAAAGGAAGCCATACAATAACTGTATGACTTCCTATATACTCTTCATGTTATTCGCATCGTCGTGCAAATGGCACGAGCGGCTTTGTTATGATAGCAAAATCAGATTAACGACCGAACTGCATATCGTTGTTACCTGATTTTGTTGTGAACATCTCAAGCATGTTGATTGGATCGTTGTAATCCATAAGCCATCCCTCACGGGCGAAATCAAACTGTCCGTCCTTACGGCTGTTAAGGAATACGTTCCACTCCTGCTGCTCAACCTTTAAGTTGATACCTACCTTTGAAAGATCTGCCTGAATAGCCTCACCAATCTTTACATTTGACTCTGAGTTGTTTACAAGGTATGAGAACTCGACAGTCTGGTTTACCTGACCTGTGCTCTCATCTAATAATCCGATAGAAGCAAGAAGCTCTTTAGCCTCCTCAAAGTTCTTATCGTAATCTGTGCCGTAGTAGTCCTTGTTCTTGAACTCGCCACCGTTACCATCTGTAACGCCCTCTGGGATAAATGTTGTGGCAATCTTCTGTCCGCCCTGGGCGATTGTATCGATAATGTACTGACGATCGATAAGAAGACAGATTGCTTTTCTGAATACCTTAGCCTGGTCAGCATCTAATCCAAGTTCTGAGTAGAGCTTAGAGTTAATGTTGAAGCCTACGTAGTATGTTCCAAGGTTGTCAACTGTGTAGAACTCGCTTGTCTTCTTAGCTGCCTCAATCTCGGCTGTAGGAACTGTATCGATAAAATCAAGGTTACCGTTCTGGTAAGCTGTGTAAGCTGAAACATCATCAGATGTAAGCATTACGTTCATCTCATCAACTGTTACATTGTCAGCATCCCAATAGTTAGGATTCTTAACATATGTCATGCTTGAATCATGCTTCCACTCCTTGAGTGTGAATGCACCGTTTGTAACGAACTTGTCGCTTGCATCGTTTGCCCAGTCATCATTTCCCTCTACTGACTTCTGGTTTACAGGGAAGAAGAATGGGAATGCACATAAGTCAAGGAAGTATGGTGTAACTGCTTTAAGCTTGACTGTAAGAGTCTTTCCATCCTCAGAAGCTACTACATCATCAGCAGCAAGACCCTTTGTATCATCATATCCTGCGAATACTGCGCAAAGGTAGCTGTAATCTGCAGCTGTCTTAGGATCTGCTGCTCTCTTCCAAGACCACTCGAAATCCTTTGCAGTAAGCTCATCACCATTTGACCACTTAAGACCGTCACGCATTGTGAATGTGTATGTGAGGCCATCCTCAGAAACCTCATAGCTCTCTGCACATGCAGGCTCAAGCTTGCCATCAGCGTTGTAACGCATAAGACCCTCAAAGCTGTTTACTGCAAGACATCCGCCGTCAACAGTACTGTTTAATGCAGGATCGATATGATCAGGCTCTGATGCCATGAAGATGTTTAACTTTCCGGCATTCTTTGTGTTCTTTGCATTGTAGAAGTATTTCATACCCTCTACTGTTGAGTATACGCCTGTGACATAATCCTTGAGCATATACTGGTCATTGTAGTAGTAAAGTGGAATAACACACCATGTATCCATAAGCATATCCTCTGCCTGGTGCATCATCTCTGCACGCTTTGCAAGATCTGCTTCTGTACGGATAGATTCTACTAACTCATCATAGCTTGTCCAGTCTACGGCTGTTGATACAGCAGTATCAGAATTATCGTTAGTAGTTGTTTTGTTGTTGCTCTTGCTTCCACAAGCAGTCATGCCAAGTGCCATAGCTGCAACAAGAGTAAGTGCTACTAATCTCTTTTTCATCTTTCTTCCTCCTAATTAATATGAAAAATAAATTTATGTTAGAACCGGCACATGTGGCTTAAGCTATATGCCGGTAAAAACCTTATATTAGCGGTTGAAGCATGCAACCATATGTCCGTTTCCTCTGTCTGTAAGCTCCGGACGTGCTGCTGCACACTGTTCTGTCGCATATTTACAACGCGAACGGAACGGACAGCCGCTAGGCATGCGAAGAGGTGAAGGAACATCTCCCTCAAGCACGATTCGCTTGCTGTGTCTGGCAGTCTCAGGATCCGGGATCGGAACCGCTGAAAGTAACGACTGTGTGTACGGATGAATCGGATTGTCCATCAGCTCATCTGCATCTGCAAGCTCCATCATATGACCTAAGTACATAACAGCTATTCTATCAGAGATATGCTGCACTACAAGCAGATCATGCGCTATAAACAGGTATGATAACCCTCTCTCCTTCTGCAGATCCTCAAACATGTTGACTACCTGGGCCTGAATTGAAACATCAAGTGCCGATACCGGCTCATCACATACGATAAACTTCGGATCTACTGCAAGCGCTCTTGCTATTCCGATACGCTGTCTCTGTCCACCCGAAAACTCATGTGCATAACGTGTGGCATGGTCTGCGTTTAGTCCAACTGTCTCCATGAGATCCATAATCATCTCATGGCGCTCTTTCTTACTATTGTAGAGCTTGTGCACATCGAGAGGCTCTCCAATGATATCCTCAACCGTCATACGAGGGTTGAGTGATGAATACGGATCCTGGAATACCATCTGCATCTGCTTACGGTAAGGATGCATATTCACATCTATCTTCTTCTCACTGTCAAACAATACATTGCCGTCGAACTCAATGCGTCCTGCTGTAGGCTGGTACAGACGTAAAAGAGTACGTCCTACGGTTGTCTTTCCACAGCCTGACTCGCCAACAAGTCCAAGCGTCTCACCTGGCTTTATGGCAAATGACACATCATCGACTGCCTTTAATTCCATCTTTTTAAATCCGTCATGAACAGGGAAATACTGCTTCAAATGGTCTACCTTGAGCAGGTACTCGTTGTTATTTGTCTCATTACTCATTTGATTTTCCCTCCTCCATCATATTCTTAATATTCATCCAGCATGATGCGAGATGATCCTCTCCAACCCAGATTTCCTCCGGCTTTTCGGTGAGACATATCTTCATAGCGGCATCACAGCGAGGGCAGAATGCACAGCCCTTTGGCATGTTGAGCATATTGATTGGTGTGCCCCCGATAGGAACAAGCCTGGTTTTTGAATTGGTCTTTGTAGGGATTGAACGAAGCAGTCCCTTTGTGTACTCATGCGCCGGGCTGTAGAATATGGCATCTGCTGTTCCTCTCTCACACACACGGCCGCCGTACATAACTATGATCTCATCACATATTGAAGCAATGACACCCAGATCATGTGTAACCATGATGATTGCCATACCAAGCTTTTCCTGCAGTGACTGCATAAGCTCAAGAATCTGTGCCTGGATAGTCACATCAAGAGCTGTTGTCGGCTCATCTGCGATAAGGATATCCGGCTCACAGGCCAATGCCATAGCTATCATGACACGCTGTCTCATACCACCAGAAAGCTCATGAGGGTACTGATTTACACGCTTCTCAGGCTCATTTACTCCTACAAGTGTGAGCATCTCTATAGCGCGCTCCTTTGCTTCCTTCTTTGTACGGTCTGTGTGAAGAAGCACTGCCTCCTCAAGCTGGTAGCCTACCGTAAATACCGGATTAAGCGATGTCATAGGATCCTGGAAAATGATTGAACAGCATTTTCCTCTGAAATCTGCCATTTTCTTTTTGTTCCATTTGGTGATATCCTCACCCTTATATTTCACTGAGCCGCCTGTGATGGCACCATTCTCAGCAAGAATCTGCATGATTGAATATGCTGTAACTGACTTTCCTGAGCCTGACTCTCCTACGATTCCAAGAGTCTTTCCCGGCTCAAGCTTAAAGCTGACACCGTTTACAGCTGATACGTCTCCGTTATCGGTCTTGAAGGTAGTGTGCAGATCAGATACTTCAAGAACAAACTTATTATCTTCCATCTTACTCACTCCTTACTATTTCGATAATTTAGGGTCAAATGCATCTCTTAAGCCGTCACCGATAAGATTCAATGTAAGAACAATGATACAAATCGTAAGCGCCGGAAAAATAAGACGCAATGGGTAGCTCTGGAGTCCGCCACGCGCTGTATTTGCCAACGAACCAAGTGAAGGCATAGGAGCCGAAACACCAAGTCCGATAAATGACAGATAACTCTCAGTAAAGATGGCTGATGGTATCTGAAGCGCTGTAGTAATGATGATTACTGACAGACAGTTCGGTAAAATGTGTTTTCTGATAGTGCGGGCTGATGATGTTCCGATACACTTTGCTGCGAGAATGTACTCATTCTGCTTGATGGTAAGAATCTGACCTCTTATAAGTCTTGCCATTCCTACCCAGTAAAGCAATCCAAACACTATGAAAAGTGCAATCATGTTGACACCGAGCTTTGAAAGCACTGTACCTTTTATTACAGGTGTTAGCACCTCATTTAATACAACTGCGAGTAAAATGATGAGCAGCATATCCGGCAATGAATAAATGATATCTACTATTCTCATCATAACCATATCTACCTTGCCACCGCAGAAGCCTGATACGGAACCGTAAATGATACCGATTATAAGCACAAGCAGTGATGCAAACACACCGACTCCCAGCGATACACGAGCTCCGTAAACAACACGGATAAAATAGTCTCTTCCGAGCTCATCTGTGCCAAAAATGTGTGGGAACAGCTTCTCACCTGCATCAATCTGTGCCTGCTCAGCATCGCTGTACTGGAAAGGTCCTAAGTTCTGTGCACCCTTAACGATATCTGCATAGCCGTAAGGCACAATCTTTGGTGCCAGAAGAATAACCAAAATAAGTAAAACCAAAACTATAATAGAACCCATAGCCAGTGGATTTTTGCGGAGTCTCTTAAGACCATCCTTCAAGAATGTAGTTGACTCACCCATAACCTCCTGCTGGCGTTTCTCTTCATCTGATGCCTTGGCAAAATCCTTCATATCGAACTTGCTAAGGTCAATCTGTGTGGAGAAAGGTGCTCTCTTCATATTATCTTTCATCTTTATCTCTCCTTAATCAAGCTTAATACGTGGATCAATCACTTTGTATACAATATCTGTAATGAGGTTCGCGCCTACCATGATGACAGCAAGGAAAAGCGTTGTGGCCATAATCATTGTGTAATCACGGTTTGTGATACAGCTTACGAACTTGGAACCGAGTCCTCCGATATTGAAAATACTCTCAATAACCATTGAACCTGTGAGGATACCACCAATCATAGGTCCCACATATGTGATGACCGGAATGAGCGCATTACGAAGCGCATGTACAAATATAATCTTGTACTGATGTACACCCTTGGCCTTTGCCGTACGGATGTAATCCTGTCCGAGTGCATCAAGCATTGAAGTCTTTGTAAGTCTTGTAATATATGCCATCGGTGAAAGTGACAGTGACAGAACCGGAAGTAATACCATGTTGCTTCCTGAGTTGAATGCCTGCACCACGCCAAGCTTTATACAGAAGAAATAAAGTAACAACGTAGCGATGACAAATGACGGCATCGACGTAATCAGTGTGACGAAGAATACTATAACTCGATCCGGCCACCTGTTTCGCATCAGCGCTGCTATCGAACCGAGCACCACTCCGAATACTATCGCAGTGAGCGCTGCTAAAAGTCCAAGCTTCGCTGAAATCGGGAAGCTCTCCCCAATGATATCTGAGATTGGACGGTCTGTCTTAAGACTAACACCGAAATCTCCGTGCAGCACGCCTGCCATGTAATTCTTGTACTGGACTATAAGTGGCTGATCCAGTCCGTAGCGTGCCTCAAGCTCTTTCATTACCGCCGGACTCTTTGCCTTCTCCGAATTGAATGGACCACCCGGAATTGCATTCATGGCAAAGAATGTAATAAGACTGATAATGAAGATTGTAAAAATCGCGAGAATAACTCTCTTTACAATGTACAGAGAGTTA
>ERZ507008.190-NODE-190-length-23302-cov-30.526_pt1 | contig 23302 bp, 15 predicted proteins | sample MGYA00512879_ERZ507008 | MGnify/ENA metagenome assembly ERZ507008 | reverse complement strand
TCCTCGACCGTATCTGTACCCACATTCTTGCCTTCGAGGGCAATGGTGAGGTCTTCTTCTTCGAGGGCAGCTATTCTGAGTATGAAATCAACAAGGCGCGCCGTCTGGGCGATACAGAGATCAAGAAGGGTCGCTATCGCAAGTTGATGGAGGAATAAAGATTCGAAAAAGATAAAGAACAAAAAAGCCCAGGGCAATATTGCTCTGGGCTTATTATTTTTCAGATATTTCACTGATTGCTAAAAAGCAGAATTACTTTACTACCACCTTGCGGGTAGAACCATCGCTCATGCGGATGATGTTGAGACCCTTCTGAGGAGCAGAGATGCGCTTGCCATCAGCAGAGAAACGAGCCACCTCGACTGCACCATTAGTGGTAATATTCTTGATACCAGTAGCAGGAGTTACGGTTACTACGAATGTAGTTTCAGCTAACTTACCATTAGAGTTTACCTTAATAGTTACTGCTGCTTCACCCTCCTTCTTTGGTGTGATGACAAGTGAACCATATTGCATCTTGGCATCCAACACAGATGCATCACTGACAGTTTTCACACTCTTAACGATAGCAGCATCAAAGTTGTCAGCATCAGTTGCAAGATCTTTCAGATCAATAGTAGCAGTCTTATCAGCTGCCAAAGTCAAATCTCCTACAGGATTAGCAATCACAGGAGCCACATTATCAGGGAATACAGGTAATGATGGGAACCAATAGTTAGAAATCATTGGATATTCTGCAAGTTGTTTACCCTCTGCATCATACTTGCGAACCACATAAGTAGCATCACCAAAGCCCTTGAACAAACTAACGTATGCATCATCACTTACAGGATCTACGCGGAATGAGCAACCGTAGATATAGAAGCCATCAGCCGCATCTGTATAGTCAAGATACTTAGAGAACTTATTAGAGTCTATGTCATACTTATAGATAGTATAGTTACTAAACCAAGAATTGCTTCCACCATTCCAGTAGAGTACGTTCTGCTGATTGCTTGCACAGAAACAATCAGGAGTCCAAGCATACCATGAATTAGCAGGTCCATAGATACCTTCTGGCAAATCAATGATGGTCTGCTCCAAAGTGTTAGGATTAAGCTTTACGATTCTGTTATCAGCCTGTCCTGAACCCGATGTGGCAGCTAAACTCAACCAGAGGTTTCCGTCTTTTGAAAGAACTACAGAACCAAAGCCCCATCCTTCAGGTGCAGCAATAGCCTGTTCAACCTTATCAGTATTGGCATCAATAACAAGAAGACCACTCTTCTGGTGTACAGCGAATACACGGTCGTTAACACGAACCATACTACCAATCTGTCCGCTATAAAGCTGATCGTAAGCACTACCTCCACCATTTGTGGTTCCCTCCACACTACCAGCAATTTCCTGCTTATCGAGGTCGAGGATAAAGATACCATTGCTTGTACCAACATAGCCTTTATGCTCATCTACGCCAAGGAATGCACGGCCATCAGCATTGGTAGATATCGTCTGGATTTGCTTCTCCATCTTCATGGTCTTGGCGTCAAGAATATTGACACGACCACCGAAAACAGAAGCTCCAGGGTCTTTCTCCTGCTTTGACGTCACATAGAACTTATCGCCATAAATCTGGCCATATTGAGCAGTACATCCCAACTCTATACCAGGATTCTCCTTCTGGACAACACGATAAACCCACTCGCCATTATCAGTTAAGAAGTTGATAGTAGAGTTCTGATGACCATACCAGTCTTCATTAACAATAAATGTTCCCTTGGTATAGTCTGTATTAGTATTCTCATCATATACCAACTGGCAAGCACCAGTCTGAGTTGGCTGAGAGTAATCTATAATTGTACCAAGTACATCACGTTCTGGCAATGTAATGCCTTCAATCTTCGTATTGGCAGGAAGATGATTATAAGCAGCACCATTCTTTACTACCTGGTACTCTCCATCAACGAACTTGACTACAGGAGAAAGGTCTGTACTACAAATATCACTGTTCAGTAGACGAGATTTTGCAGACTCAGTAATCGTACCATTTATTACATTATATCCATAAGAAACAACGTCTTTTGCCGCATCATCACTTTTAATATTAAGAGTAATACCATCTCCATTATTATAGAACACATTGTTAGCAAAATGTACATGTGGAGCATTCACTACACAAATAAGACCATCTGAAGCCTTATCATTATCAGCAAAGGTACAAGATACAAGATTAAGATGTACCAAATCCTTATTAGGCAACTCCCAAATATTTAAGACACTACCCTTTCCTGTCATTTTAATGTTAGAAAAACGACAGTTGCTGATAGTAACATTTATATCCTTACTAGCTGATGTACCACTGATAGCACAACCAACGCCGTCACCATTTCCAGAGATACCATCAAAAATACACCTGTCAATAGTCAAACTTCCTCCTTTATAAGGAGCATAATAGAAAGCACTTTCTTGCAAATTCTTAAAGACGAAATCAGTTATGCGGATTGTCTTATAATCACTCGGATAAGCATTCAAAGGAAGAGGACCATTTGTCAAGACAACACCATTGCCATTAATAGTAACACTGTTGTTAATCTCTGCATAATCTAATATGCCCGATGTATCAAACTCAGTACCACGCAATCCCTCACGAAACTTAATAGTCTCGCCATCTGTTGCATTTTTCAGTGCCTCAGCAAATTCCTTTAAATTGTTTACTGTTGTGACCTTGCCTGTCTCTGCTGTTGCTGACTTTATCTTAGCTTTAGCAGAAGGAACAGTAAGAGTTGAAACATATTCGAGTTTTCCACTCATGTCATTGCTATACCAGTTTGACATATCAGAGATATAAGACCATCCATCAACACAACCACTGGTCAGTTCTCGTGAAGTTGCTCCTACTGACGAATAGCCATACGCTTGATCCAAAGAGTTAGTTGTCCAATAACTCCAATAGCCATTATACCAACCAGCACACCAGTGATCTGACGCATCATTAGAAGTAAACTTATCAAATGTATAATCTGCACAATTATAGGTACCAGCAGTAAGACTAAAGGAACTACTACCATTCAATAGTTTGATGTTTCCATTCCCATTGATGTCATAGCCAAGTCCTCCAACAGCAGTACCATATTGAGTACCCTCATTCACTAACATATAAAAGCGTGGGTCGGCAGCAGCAACAGCTTTCAGCATATCCACACCAGTGGCTTTACCACTCCATCTATACCCCCACACTAAATTCGTGTTGTTACCTTTACCATCATCCCATTTTACAACGAGAGCAGCATGATTTCTACCATTTCCTACCCAATACTGGATATTATCAAAATCAATATTAGGCATGACTGAGGCTATCTCAGCCTTGGCACTTCTCGCTAATTTGCGAGGTACCCCCTGAACGCAGACTTGTGCAAATGCAAACGTTGTGCACAAGAGCATCAATAAAAGAAAGTAAAGTTTCTTCTTCATACTTATTACCTTAAAATTAAACTTATAATAATTAACTATTTATTCTCTTATCACCAATCATCTATTCACCTAATGGATCATCAGGTAAAGACGATTTAACTTCCACATGCAAGTCTTGTGCTCTCGCCACTTCCGTGGAAGTTTCTCCAACCCATCCGCAATACTGTCTCACTCCAGTATAGACTCTAATGAAATCAACCCCTGGCAGATGCACAGGATTTCCCTGCTTATCTACAGCCCAGGAAATATCAAAGGAACAGAGGTCTTGTTCCGCATTGGGATGATTATCAACATATCCCCACGGATAGGAATAAAGTACATAGTAGGTTCCTATATGACTTTCGTCCACTCCGTTTTGAGGCAACAAAGTTCCCTCAAACTTCATCTCATCTGCCTTGATCCACTCAGGATAATAATTCTGCGCATGGAATGAGTTCTTGGCCACATAGCCACTTCCACCACGATTATCTGTCCAAGGAATATACAAGGTATCCGTCAGCATGCCCGTAACATCTGGAACAGGCTTGTGGGCTCCATCAGGGCGGAAATACGTAATCTCATAATTCTTGAGCGTGGTAGGCTTGCCATTTTCACTGCCAGCCAATTCATACCACTCATCATCATCCGCTCTACCATTGCAGTTGCGGTCGAAAGCCACCATCACGATGCCGGGTTCTGCCGAACCTCCTTTTTGTTCCTTATAGGCAGGAATGTCGCTATAGAAGGCATTACCCTTGATGAAGAAATCTTTCTGGCCTGGCACATTGACAACTGTATGATCGAACCCAAAGGTTACATACCCTCCATAAGATCCCAGCGAAATCATCACATCGTTGGTCAGGTCATTTTCTGCTTTCTGGCGCATTGTCTCCTCATTATCGCCCTGTTCATAAAGAGGCATCGTATTGACAAACTGTCCTGGTGCTGGTCGATACTCATATACTTTAGCTGTATATGGACTATACTCAGTATCCTCATGTACCACCTGTACGGGAAAAGTATGCTTATATCCACGCTCCCCATCATCGAGGGAGAAAGTAAGCGTGTAAGTGCCTTCTTTTTCGGCAAGAAACACATAATCCCGATCCGTACTAAGCAGGGAATCCCGCCCATCTGAAGTCTGCACCGTCCATCGATAGCTCTTGCCCTCATAGGCTGGCGAAAGTCGGAGTTTACGCATGCGCTCAATATAATAGTAGTCATTGAGCCCCGATGAGACGTTTTCCAAGTCCTGATGGCAACTCGACAATCCCATCCCCAGCAACAAGCTGATCAATATATCACATAATCTTATCTTCATCGTCTTCCATTATTTTGTAAGAAAACACATGTGGGCAGGAATATCCCCTGTCCTCACACTCCACTTTTTCACTCCATACCGATTATAGCAGTGCAACACCCCACTCGAAACATAGTTTTTGGCATCTGTTACGTAGATGTCATGTGTTTCCGGATGGATATTGATACCATAGGGGATGGTGATGTCTTTTTCCGACCCATCGGTAATAAAAGAGTCGCTCACTTTCTTCAGGGTCTTTACATTGACGATACCATACGTGATGGTATTCTTCTGTGTATAGTTGTTCCACTCCGTGGCATAATAATAGAGCGAATCGCCACTGATGCAGAAGTTGCTGCAAGGTATGTTGAGCGTATCAGTTACCTCCATCTCGTTGCGTCCTTTCTTTCTAACTAACACATAGAGATTGGAGTGGATGTTCTGGTAATCTCCCCGGGAAGTTACCCAAAGTTTGCCGTACTTATCAGCTTTAATATGATGGAGATTGATACCCACTGGAATTTTCTCTACTTGCTTGAATCCCTCTATTTCTATCACCGACACGGTCTTGTCATAATTGGGAGCCATATATCCTCCTGAATTTGCCACATAGATATACTGTCCCAACACACAAAGTTCATCGGGCTGGAATCCCACCGTACATTTAGCCACGGGCTTCAGCGAAAGCGTATCTATCTTATAGACTGCTCCTTGAACCGCATCAGGGTTATTGAGCTGCACCGGTCCTACATAAGAAGTGGCATAGGCATACCCCTTGTGAAAACGCACATAGCGCACATTTGGGATATTAACCTGCCCGATGCGATGAGCTGTGCGAGCATCCAGCACCTCTATTTTATTAGAGCAATTGATGACGGCATAAATTCGGGAACCATATATCTGAATGTCATTGCCCACATCACCCAATTCCTTGATAACATGAGGATTGCGCTCAGCATAGAGATTACGTACATAATACCCCTGTGAGAAATCAACATAATCGAGCGTACTCTTGTTGCTACCCATGTTGCCCTCGTTGAGCAGATACATACCGATAATTTTCTGTCCCGGCTTCACCTCCTCGGGGATAATTTCGTACTCAGTAGGAACCACCACTTCATCTTCGCGGCAGCTTACCAAACATGTACCTATTAGTAAATATAGCAATAGCTTTTTCATCATGTTTTTATTTTTTTTGATGCGTGCCACCATTATTACATCTCAAACGTCAACGTGAGGCGATAGTTGCGCTTAGGCATCGGATAATTGAGTATCACATCATAGTCCTGGCTGAAGAGATTATTCACCTCTAATGCCACACGAGCCTTGTAATCCTTCCAATTGAAACTTTTCTGCAGAGAGAGGTCGTGAGTATACCATGGCTGTGTATGATTATAGATGATATTCTCCTGCTGGTTATATCTCTCACCGGTATAAATAAAACTATAGTTCAAACCCCAAGTTCCGTAATCCATCTGTACCACAGCCGAACCACTGTTCCATGGAATATATGGTATCTGGTCGCGATAATAGGTATCGGCAGGATTGGTTACATCAATGGCCTGCTGGTAAGTATATTGCAGACGAGTAGTAACATAAAGTTTGCGCAATGGTCGGAGAGTTGCACTTACCTTGGCATCGAGTCCATTGATATGCACTTTGCCCAGGTTGAGCATCGTCCAACGGAACTGTGCTCCCTTAGGATAAGCCACAATCTTATCACTCACAAAATTACGATACCCATCCACCTGCACAGCCCACTCATACAATATTCCCTTCATACGAGGACTGAAATATGCAAATCCCACATCATACTGGGTGGTATATTCCGGGTTAAGTTTAGAGTTGCCCATCTCTGCATAATAGAGGTCGTTGAAGGTTGGCATGCGGAAACTCTTCTTATAGAAGGCCCTCAAGGAGAAACCTATGTTTTGGAACGGCTTATAATAGAGAAACACTGCCGGCGACCAGGTATTCTTATCAGCTGGTGCCTCTGCATCCCTTGTTACATCATGTACATAATTATAAACCACACTCCCCTGCATCTTGAATCCACCCCAGGCTATTGCTGTGGCTAAAGACACGATATGATTCCAGCGAGTAGGATGCACAAATCCATACATATCAGCATCCATGTTGTTCCACTGGAAATCATAAGCACATGACACCTTCCACCAAGAGCAAAGATCATACTGATGCAGAGTGGACAGATAGAACTCCTTCTGGCGATACACATTATCTATCAGCATTACCGTGGTATCCTTGTTGACATACTTGGTGAGAAAGTAAGAGTATTTCGCCATTAACTTCGTTTGGTAATGGGGAGAAAAGCGCTTATGAATATAACCTTGTATGAAAGAATTATTGTCGCTGATACGCTCGCCTCGCCGCCATACATTATTAACGATAGCCCCTGGCACACCACGTTCTGAGGTATAATTATATGCTTTCAGCATCCAGTCACCTCCCTTAACGTCACCAAATAAGGCTCCCTCCAGTCGGGTGGCACGAATATCACCATTCTCTCTTACAGCCGTTGTATCATACATGATTTCATCGGTTTTTACTGCCTTTCTACGGTAACGGAACTTATACTTACCACTGCTGCTGAGCCATTCGCCATTGAAGGAAGCTTTCACCCTATCAGAGAGATTCAGTTCGACAAGCAGCGATGGATTCACCAGATCGAAAGAACCAGTCTTGAATTTCGCTTTCAGATGATAAGCCTTACCTTCTTCAAATTCTGGAACACGAGTCTGCAGATACACCGAACCTGCCGAAGCAAATTCCTTGGCAGCTTGAAATATCTGGCTTTTCTGTCCATTATAAAGCGAGATAGTCTGCATATTATCGAGTGAATACATTCCCAAATCCACCTGTCCATTTTGTGCATTGGAGAGTTCTATACCATCATAGAACACGCCCACATGATTGGTACCCATAGAACGGATGTTGATGGTCTTGATACCACCCACACCACCATAATCCTTGAGTTGCACACCCGAGAAGAAACGCAGGGCATCGGCCACACTCATCGAGTTGAGCCGCTGCAGTTCATCACCTGTCATCACCTGTGCCGGAATCACACTCGGAGTATTATTACCCACTACGACAACTTCCTTAATAGTATGAATACTATCCAAACTACCTACATGCTGCTTCTGCGCATATAGTACACCACTTGCTACCATGCATTCCACGACGCATAGCAGTAATTTCATTATTCTCATTTAATCTCCTTATACCTTAATATAATAAGTAAATAACAGTATGTCTCCATCACGAACCCATCCCACGGGGTTGGATAGAATCATCGGAATCTCTTACCCTAAAGACACTCTTTCATCATATTATTTCCGATGGCAACGGCAGGTCTTCTGACTTGCATCCTCAAACTCATGGCAAGCGGTCTTCCCGAAAAATTGTCAGTGACCATGGTGCTTACCGCAATAAGACGCTTACAGCAGCGGGACTGTCCGGGCTTCTCACCCGATTCCCTTTTAATCACTACGCACTCATCCTGCCTGAGGCGGCAGAAGGTGGCAGCAAACCAATTGCGGGTGCAAAGGTACTATAAAAAAATGAATAAAAAGATAACTTTATCCGCTTTTTTATTCCAGCAAGGATAAAATTATCTTTTTATTCTGAGTTCAGTTTATTCTTTTACGATTTCCAGGAGTTCTGCGAAATCATCGATAATCCATTCGGCAGAAGCGAGCTGCTGGCGGGTTCCGTTGCCATAAGTCACGGCACAGGCCTTGCAGCCGGCATGATGCGCCATATCTACATCGAAGGTCATATCGCCCACTACAAGGGTTTCATCTGCCGTTCCCTTCATCTCCTTCAATGCCTTGAAAACCATATCGGGTGCCGGCTTCGCATGCTCCACATCATCGCCTGCCACGATAGAAGAGAAAATATCTTCCAGCTGCATCTGCTTCACGTATCCATCCAGCGAGCAATGGTTTCTGCTACTGGCCATTCCCAGAATAAAACCCTGACGGTGCAACGCTCTCAGGGTTTCTATCACATGAGGGAAGGGCTGCACGATCATCGTCTTCTTGTTATCCAGGAAGATTTCGCGATAGGTTGCCGCACATTCCAGTCCCTCCTCAGCACTCATTCCGAAGAGCGAGACGAAAGCCTCATCCAATCTTAAACCGATGGTCTTGGCACAAGCCTCATCGGATTTCACTTCCAGTTTTCTTGCACGCATCGTATCCTGCAAGGTCTTCACGATGAGACTCTGCGAATCTCCGATGGTTCCATCAAAATCAAAAATTATATACTTCATTATTTCTTATTCTTTTTACCCTATTTTGATAATCGGGCGCAAAGATACGGATAATAACTGAAACTACAAAGCAAATTGCCTACGAATCGCCTTGATGATATTGTTACGGGCCACATCCGGCTTCATCGCTTCTTCTAATGGCATAGAATCAGGAGTAATCTGAATTACTCTATCAAAACCTGCATCCAGCATCACCTGCCTGTCGCTTACGCCACCCGAAACGAGCCAGATTTTCTGATTGGCACCATGCTCAAGAATTCTTTGAGGCAGTTTCCCCATCAAGGTCTGTTTGTCGCTATGACCTTCGCCCGTTATCACGAGATCAGCATCCTGAATCAAGTCATCAAAACCTATCTCATCCAAAAGAAGCTCAGCCCCAGGACGAGCCTCAGCATTGAAATATTGCAGGAAAGCATAACCCAGTCCTCCGGCCGCACCAGCCCCAGGAGCCTCACTCCTATCATATCCGAAATGCTTGGAGCTAACCTCGGCAAACTTCCTCGCCCTATCATCCAGCATCTGCACCATCTTAGCATCAGCTCCCTTCTGAGGCGCAAAGACATAAGCCGCCCCGTTTTCGCCACAGAGCGGATTAGTAACATCCGAAGCCAGCACAAAACTGCATTCCCGGCGGATTTTCTTCCAGTCGTCGCCCATCGCCTTGAGCATTCCGATACCGCAATCGGATGTGGCGCTGCCGCCCAAGCCCACGATGAAACGGCGCACGCCCCGGCGATAAGCATTCATAATCATCTCGCCCACGCCCCATGAAGTAGCCTTCATCGGGTTACGCTGTTCAGGCTCAACCAGAGCCAATCCAGCGGTCTGCGCAATCTCGATAATCGCCGTATCATCCACGATTCCGTATTCCGCCTCAATCCATCTCATCAGCGCATCATGGGCATGAATCCTCACTCGCTCTCCCTTCATCGCCGAGAGAAAAGCATCGAGCATTCCCTCTCCCCCATCACTCATTTCCAGGGTAATGATTTCGGGAGAAGCAGCATCTGAATCCAATTTCTTTATTTCGGGAGAAGTATCTTCCGCATTCCATTCCTTTACTCCCGAAGCAATCGCCTCGTTCACCTCTCTGCTCGAAAGGCAGCCCTTATAAGAGTCACAAGCAATTATTATCTTCTTATATCCAGCCCCATCCATCAGTCTGAGGCCATCATTTTTCCTATCCATATCCTATTTATATTATATCATTCCAAGAATCATCGCCTATCAAGCGATTCCCCTTTCAGCCCGCAAAATTAGCCATTATTCCTGAAAACACAAACCTTTTTTGGAAAAACTTTCAAAAACAGATGCTTCTGATAAGAGCTGATCTCTTTTCATATACTCTATTCAAGTTTCTTTACTTCAAAATATTGACATATCCCTTATTCTGTACCAATTCAGAATTTAAATCAATGCATTTCTGAGGTATCGGGAAGACGGTGGTGTAGCCGGAGGATTCACCCTGAAGAGGCGTACGGAGATCGTAGGCACCGGTGAATTTGCCGAAACGGATGAGATCCTGACGACGCCATCCTTCCCATACCAACTCCAGCAACCGCTCTTCCAGAATGTTTTCGAGCGTAGCCTTACGGTAAGGCATTCCCACACGGGCACGAATCCTCTTCAACTCCTCATCACCATTCTCTCCGTTTCGGACCTTTGCCTCTGCCTTCATCAATAAAGCATCTGCATAGCGGAAAAGAACTATGTCGTTACTCTGCAACTTGCCGTCCATATAAGAGGTTCTATCCACCTCATACTTCGCCATTCTCGCTCCAGCCGTCTTGACAAACTTACTGTTGGTCAGGTTTTGAGCCACTTCAAAAGGCTGATACTCCAACGGCTTTCCATTATCCATCAGCAGTTCATGACCATCTACCTTTACCACTCCCGCCACAAAGTTCATCTTGCAACGGGCATCTTCATCAACCTCGCCATAATGATTGGCTTTCATCGTAGAAATCGTAGCACAGGTACCATTCTCACTTCCCCATCCCAAGACACCGCCATGCGTATAATGGTAAGAGCGGAAGAGATAATGGAACTGGTTGGTATAGATATTCTTATCCATCGGAATCGTGAAGATATTCTCCTTCGATGTCTCATTATGCGTAGAGAAATTGAATGAATCATCCGACTCCAGGACATAGCCTTCTTCTGCCAGTTTATCACAATAATAAATGCAGGTTTCCCAGGCATTCAACTTCCTGCAGTCCACCTTATCGCCATTGCGCAAAGAGGCATCAGAAGCCGGCACAGAGAAATGAATGTCACTTCCCTTCGGACGGTTCGCATAACCCTGGGTCCAGTCATCATACATATAGATTTCTGCATTCAAAGCCAACTTCGCCAACAGAAAGTTGACTACCGGCTGGGTGATGCGACCATAATAATTGCCTTCCTTATTGCTGTGCTGGTCGGGAAGTGAAGGCAATACCTGCTGCAACTCCTGAAAGACAAACTGGAAGATAGAACTGCGATCTGTCTGACCTTGGAACAGGCTGGAATGGAGCTGTTCAGCACTGGAAAGGACCAATGGAACCCGACCGAACATGTCCATAGCATAGTAATAGAACATAGCCCGGATGGCTCTTATCTCAGCCCGATATTCCTCCTGCTGTGCGGCAGAAAGCAGGGCCGACTTGTTGCTGATAATATCCAAAGACTTATTAGCCAGCACGATAACCTTATAAAGGTACTTCCACGTATCATAAAGAGACTGGTCATCGGCACTCCACCGATGCTGGTACATGGCATTCCAGAGGCCACCATCATACCAGTCGCCGCCTCGAATCGGAATCATCGCCTCATCGGTGGTCAGCGTATTATAATCGTAAATGCCACGGCAGGTGCCCTGGAGGCCCTCACTCTCGTTAGCTCCACCTATATAATTATAGAGAGAAGCCACGGCATTGATATAAATATCAGATGCAGAGCCATAGATGGCATCCTCGTCCAACTGATCCTTAGGATGTTCGTCCAGGCAGGATGTCATAGACAATGCCGCCATCAGCAGAAATAAAAATCTATATCGTTTCATAACTTTCTGATTTTAGAATTGAACACTTAAACCCAATGAGAAGGTTCTGTAAACAGGATAAGTCCGCTTATCATCAATACCCATCGTACTGTTCACCACGTAGCTGTTAATCATCGGAGTCAAGCCGCTGTAACTGCTGATGGTGGCAAGATTGTTGACACTCGCCGAAACTCTGAGCGACTGCACCACGCCCTTTCGGATAGGGATATCATAGCCCAGCGTGAGATTCTCTAAGTTGAGATAATCGCCCTTCTCCAGCCAATAATCAGAAACATTCTGGTCAACGATATTCTTCTCAGGAGCTCCCTTCAGCACATTATAATCCGGGAAACTCGACATATTGGTGTAGGCTAAGCCCGTACCATTGAATATCTTATGTCCGAAGGCTCCGTTCATCTGCAATGAAAGATACCAGTCGCGATAACGGAAACTGATATTGGAACCCAACGTTACCTTAGGAGTAGCCTGACCGGCAATATATCTGTCACCGCCATCACTCAAATCTACGGTTCCGTTCTTGTCCAAATCTTCGATATCATAGCGGTAATGCCCATTTCCATCTTCTATAATCCCCTTGCAATGTGGAAGATAGAATACCCCCAAAGGCTGACCAACTATCTGATAGACCACATTGTTATAACCACCATGCTGACCGGCACCCGACAAGGCACCCATCGCAGTAATATCGGCTGCCGACATCTGCATTCCGTCATATTCACCACTCAGCGAGAGGAGTTTGTTCTTCTGCCAGGAGAGATTCATATTGATATTCAGTTCCATGTCCTTCTTCTGGATAGGAGTGAAGGAAACGCCGACCTCCAAACCCTGGTTGCTCATAGAACCCAGGTTTGCCAACAGTTTATCATAGGCAAAAGGCGGAACCGGCACATCATAGGCATAGAGCATGTCGGTGGTCTTGGAATAGTAATATTCTGCCGTCAGAACCAGCCGGTTGTTCCACAATCCCAGATCAGCTCCGATATTCCAGGTAGCGCGGGTTTCCCACTTCAGATCAGGATTGTTATTGCTAATCATTCCCATCGTAACCGTAGGAGAACTGTTCACCGAAACAATACCATTCTGCCGCACCGTATTCAAAGTGGTATAAGAAGATATTCCGCCAAGATTACCTGAGCGTCCATAGCCCGTACGCAGTTTCAGCATGGTAATTTTCTGGAGAGAACGGAGCCATTTCTCCTGCTTCATATCCCAGGAAAGAGAGACGGATGGGAAGAAGCCCCAGGTATGGTCATTGCCCACCATCGAAGATCCGTCGCTACGCATGGAAACCGAAAGACTATACTTATTATATAAGGTGTAGTCGACATTGCCCATCACAGAAGCCAGGGTCGGATCTTCGTAGTTGCTGTCTGTCCCACCGAAAGGCCGTGATGCAGCAGCACCTATGTTATGGTAAGACATGTCGTTGTTGGTGATTCCCTTAGCAGAAGTCCAGAATCCCGTTCGGATATCCTTCTGATATTCTGCACCCACCATTGCCTTCAGATTGTGGATTCCCCACGAATGCTGATAGTTAAACGATACATTGGCAAGCCAGTCCTCGCTCTTGAACTCCCCACGATAGAGATTGCCCTGCGCCCAAAACCAGGTAGGACAGAACTGGTTGTTCTCGTTGGAAGCATAACTGTATGCTCCGAAGGCAGAAACACTCAGGGAATTTGTCATATCATAGTTCAACTTCAGATGAGCATTGAAGTTCATGTTCTTCGTATCATTACGCTCCTTGAGCAAGGCACCGGGAGGATTCACCTGAGATGCAGCCCCATTCTTCACCCAACTGCCGTTCAGCTTATCATAAGGATAAGTAGGATTCATGGCATCGGCAGAATAGAAAAGCGTCTGACTGCCGAAGATATCATTGTTCTTGAAAGACGAACCGAACACGCCGAAATCTCCCGTCAGTTTATCGCCAAACGCCTTCTGGGTGACATCAATCTTAGCCACCAGATTACGATAGCCCTTGCTCCGAATAATCGTGTTATGGTCGATATAGCCAAAAGAAGCGCGGTAGTTGCTCTGCGGAGTGCCACCGCTGAAGGCCAGATAATGGTTCTGAATATTTCCGGTTCGGGTAATCGCCTTGCGGAAATTGGTATCATATCCCTTATTGTTATACTCCAGCCCATACTTCTGTGCAGCAGCTATGTATTCGGCGGCATTGAGCATCTCCATACTTTTGTACATCGCCTCTATACCATAGTTTCCCTCGTAAGAAATCTGAAATCCCTTACCCGTACCCTTCTTGGTTTTAACCTGGATAACGCCCGAAGCACCACGGGAACCATAGAGTGCCGTTTCGCTGGCATTCTTCAGTACTGTAAAGCTCTCGATATCGGCGGGATAGATTGTAGCAAGCGTCGCCACATCAGAAGTAACACCATCAATAATCACCAGAGGATCATTGCCGCCCATGATAGAAGTTGTACCGCGAACCCGGACGGAGTTCAACATAGCAATACGGTCAAGACCATTGGTAGTGACGTTAACACCTGCCGTCTGTCCGCTCAAGGCATCCAGGGCATTATTGAGCACACCCTTCTTCAGAAGTTCAGGCTCCACTACACCCACCGAACCTGATAAGCGCAAGGAGTCTAGGCCTTCGATGTTCACAGACTGAGCACTGAGGGTTTGTGGTGCAAGAATCATCGCACCCATCGCATAAAATATGATTTTTAAGTTCTGTTCCATAACTATTTCATCGTTTAGTCAAGGTTCAAATCGATTTTCGATTGCAAATATAATAAAAAAGAGTGATTCAAAGTCCATTTCCTTGAAAAAACTTCAAAAAAAGCCGCAGGCTTAAGAGTTAAGACAGAAGAAAAGCTCGCCAAGACATTCAAAATCTTAACGAGCTTTCTCTTTTTATATCAGCATTTTATTTCACTTTCACTTCTATCACATTCTTCGCAGCCTCAGCACTCGAACCACCTACGAAGATCTGATATTTGCCGGGAACCACACGCATGGTATTGGTCTGGGAATCCCAACCCTCGAAACTCTGGCGAGGCAGACTGATGGTTACCTGCTGCTTCTCGCCCGCCTTCAAAGTAATGCGCTTGAAGGCTTTCAAGGTCTTGATAGGGCCCTCAGCATCATCCATTCTACGGATGTAAACCTGCGCCACTTCCGTTCCTTCCCTATTACCTTTATTAGATAAAGAGAAGCTCAAGGAATAAGCCGATGAATTCTTCACTTTTCGTTCTTCACTCTTCACTTTCTTCAATGTCGGCTTTCCATATTCATAAGATGTATAGCTCAATCCATGACCGAATGGGAAGAGAGCTTCGCCCTTGAAGTAACGGTAGGTGCGATTCTTCATCGTATAATCAAGGAAATCAGGAAGCTCGGAAATACTCTTATAGAAGGTTACCGGAAGCTTGCCCGATGGATTCACCTCGCCAAAGAGAACCTTTGCCACGGCTTCTCCACCCCGTTCGCCCGGATACCAAGCCTGAAGGATAGACTCCGCATTTTCGGTTTCAGGAACCATGGCAATGGCACTGCCTGAACAGTTGACGAACACCACTCGCTTGCCAGCCCGATGCAATATCTCCATCACCTTGCGCTGAGCCTGAGGTAACTCGATGTCGGTTCTGTCGCCACCCTTGAATCCCGGCTCGGAGACCTTCATCTCCTCACCCTCAAGACTAGGAGAAATACCGCCTACAAATACCACCACGTCAGCATCGCCAACCTCAGCCAGAAGCAGAGACTCGGTTGGCGTATAGTTCTTCACGATGTCAAACTGCATCACCGCCATATCGGTCTTCTGGAAATAATCCACCTGTATCTTCATCGGCTTTCCCGCCTTCACAGAAATTGGCTTGTTGAGCATCTGTACACGGGCACGTCCCTTCCATACATTCGCCACCGTATCGCCATCAATGATGAGTCGGTAACCATCATCGCATCCCATTCTGATATTCAAGGTTTCATCCTCTTCCGGAGTAAACACGCCCTCGTATCGGGCAGAGAAGTTGGTAAGATTCACGCCCGGTGCAAAGACGGTATTTCCGCCATTGCTCTGATTGATTGGCGACGTCATCACGGCAGTAGCCACAGGCTCGCCCTTCATCTCGGCATTGTTCCAATAAGTAGCCTTCATACCCTTGCTGCCATCAGCAGAAGTCAGGAGATTAAATCTGCTTTCAGAAACCTCATTTCTGGTCAACGTGCAGGCAGGAATATACTTGGCGTCCTTCACATATTTTCTGATGCCCTGCAGGATGGTTGTGGTAGAAGTAGGATAACCCGAATAGTTGCCCCACTGCATGATGGAATCGTTGGCATTCGGCCCCATCACGACTATCTTCATTCCTGCTGATTTCAGCGGCAGGAGATTGTTTCGGTTCTGAAGAAGCACGATGCCCTCTTCTGCCATCTTCTCTGCCAAATCCTTATGCGCCTTGCTGGCGATGACGGAAGAAGGAATCTGAGTCCACGCCACCTGCTCGTCCTGATCGAAATCGCCCAGACGGAAACGGGCTTCCAGCAGGCGCTTCAAACTCTCATTCACCTTTTCCTCGCTGATCATTCCCGTCTTCACCGCCTCAGGGAGCGAACGGTAAACGCTTCCGCACTCCACATCGGTTCCGGCACCAATCGCCTGCGCCGTAGCCTCAGCAGGAGTCTTTGCCGTACCATGTCTGCCTGGTACGTAGAAGTCGTTGATGGCTCCGCAATCGGAAGTTATCAGTCCCTTGAACCCCCATTCATCACGAAGAATATGACGTTCATATCGGGCATTGCTGCAACAAGGCGCTCCGTCAATCCGCTGATAGGCGCACATCACCTCAGCCACATTTCCATCCTGCACCAGCGATTTGAAGGCAGGCAGATAAGTCTCCCACAAATCCCGTTCAGGTAAATCCTCTACATTGAAACTGTGCCTGTTCCATTCCGGACCGCTATGTACGGCAAAATGCTTGGCACAAGCCAGGAGCTTGACGTATTGGGGAGCCTGTGAGGAAGGCGTAGCCAGAACTCCCGGAGCCGACATCGGTTTGCCATCAAAGGTCTGTCCCTGCAAACCATTCACCACGGCAAGTCCCATTCGGGTAGTAAGATAAGGGTCCTCGCCATAAGTTTCCTGTCCACGCCCCCATCGTGGGTCGCGAAAGATATTGATGTTCGGAGTCCAGAAGCTCAGACTCTGGTAGCGCTTGATGTTGCCGCTCTTCTTCGCCTCCTGCGCCTTGGCTCTTGCCTCATCGCTCACGGCAGTAAACACCTTATATAATAAGGTATCGTCCCACGAAGCCGCCATGTGCATCGTGATAGGAAAAACGGTAACGAATCCGTTTCGCCCCACTCCGTGCAGCGCCTCGTTCCACCATTGAAACTGCGGAATGCCTAATCGGGCTATGGCTGGCGAAGTATCCATCATCAACTTCGTCTTCTCCTCCAGGGTAAGACGGGAAAGCAAATCGTTGGCTCTAGCCTCAGCAGAAAGGTTCGGATTCTGATAAGGAAGAAGCTGCTGTGCACTGGCAGAAAGCGACATCGCCATCAGCATCGCCATAGAAAATAGTTGTTTCTTCATTGATCTTATATTATTTATTCGATTTATGCTTTGATTTTTAAGTTGGTGACAAAGTTACACTTTTTTGTTGAGATAACCGCATCATTTGGCAGAAAAGTTTAAAATATTTATCCTTTCGTGCCAACATTACCACTTTCAGTCTGCTGGCACATAAGTTGCAAAAACAGAGAGTGAAAGCTGAAGCTAAAAAATAAAGGGGTTCGGAAGAACAACGGAGTTTCGAGGCGAAAGCAAAAAAATAACAAGAATATTAACAAACAGAAATCCCGACGGAGCCGTAAGGAACCGAGAGGACGAGTAAAATAAAATTTGGAGGTTTTAATTATGTTGTTAGCACGTAGAAATAATGATTCTGATTGGTTGAGTAACTTCTTTGATGATACTTTATTCAATACCGAAGTAATGCCACGTATGAATGCTACTGCTCCTGCCATTAACATCAAGGAGACAGATAAGAATTATATCATGGAGGTTGCAGCTCCTGGTTTGAAGAAAGAGTGGGTTCGTGTAAACATCGATAACGATGGTAATCTGAATATCGCCATCGAGAACAAGATGGAACACAAGGATGAAGACAAACACGAGCACTATCTGCGCCGCGAATTCTCTTACGGCAACTACCAGCAGTGTTATACACTGCCTGAGGATGCTGACCGTGATAAGATTTCAGCAAAGGTAGCTGATGGTATACTCGAGGTCGAGATTCCAAAGCTTACTCCTAAGGAGGAGGCTAAGACTACAAAGAACATCGAAGTCAAATAATCATCTCCCATAAATGATGGAGGCAGATTCCAAAGCTATTTGGAACCTGCCTTTTTTTGTGTCCTTACCTGAATCAGCACATTTTTCATCTACCTTATTATTATGATTTTCATGGAGCAACCAAGAGTTTTTCACCATAAATCTTTTTTCTTCCATAATTAATATGTAATTTTGCAGGCAGAAAAGCAGACATGAAAACTTCTGCTTATAGATTTCAGAATATTAATATAAGAAACAGATGAAGAAAACAATTCCTGTAATAGGCATGGCTTGCAGCGTATGCTCTGCCAATGTAGAAAAGAAGCTGCAGTCGCTAGAAGGCATCAACTCTGCCTCGGTTTCCCTGGCGAGCCGAACTGCCCTGGTAGATTATGACCCCGACATTATCTCTCTGGAAGATATGAAACGGGAAATCAGCAACGCCGGATACGACCTCGTTATCGAAAACGACAGAAGCGTGGAGGAAATCAACCGCCGTGAGTTCACTCTCCTGCGCCGCCGAACCCTCGCCTCCTGGCTCTTCGCCATCCTGACGATGTGTTTCTCCATGGGCTGGATTTCCCTGGGTATGGAGCAGAATATGATTTCAGATGGCGTTGCCTCGGCTCATCACTCGAGTTCCTTCGCCAACCAGATCTGTCTGCTCCTGGCACTCGCCAACCTGCTCTACTGCGGCAAACAGTTTTATATTTCCGCCTGGAAGCAGCTTTTACATCATACGGCAAACATGGATTCGCTCGTAGCACTCAGCACCCTCATCGCCTTCCTCTTCAGCACCTTCAACACCTTCTTCGGAGAAATGGTATGGGGAGCGAGAGGCATAGAATGGCACACTTATTTCGATGCTTCCGTGATGATCATCACCTTCGTGCTGACCGGCAGATGCCTGGAAGAAAAGGCAAAGGACAGTACGGCGAGCAGCATTCGCCAGTTGATGGGAATGCAGCCGAAAACCGCCCGACTGGTGACTTACGAGAAGATAGAAGGCACCAACGACTACAAGATGGAGGAAGTTCCGATTTCCACCATTCAGATAGGCGACATGATAGAGGTAAGAGCCGGCGAGAAGATTCCGGTGGATGGCGTGGTTACCCAGGCAGAGAGTTTCATGACTCCCGATGCTGCCTATGTAGATGAAGCGATGATCAGCGGCGAACCGACTCCGGCGATGAAAAAGGCAGGCGACAACGTGCTGGCTGGCACCATTCCGAGTCAGGGAAAGCTCCGCATGAGAGCCAAGCAAATTGGCGAGAACACCGCCCTGGCACACATCATCCGCATGGTTCAGGAGGCACAGGGCAGTAAGGCGCCCGTGCAGCGCATCGTGGATAAGGCGGCTCTGATTTTCGTTCCAGTCGTGGCAGCCATCGCCCTCATCACCTTTTTAATATGGTGGCTGATAGGCGGCAACGCTGCTCTTCCGCAGGCCATCCTTTCAGCCGTAGCCGTATTGGTCATCGCCTGTCCTTGCGCCATGGGCTTAGCTACTCCTACCGCCCTGATGGTGGGCATCGGCAAGGCGGCGCAGAAGCAGATTCTCATCAAGGATGCGTCGGCGCTGGAGAATCTCCACAAGATCAACGCCCTCGTCATCGACAAAACCGGCACTCTCACCATTCCTAACCAGAACATCGATTTCACCAAGCAGGAGGATTTGGAACTGGAGACAAGAGAGACCCTCAAGCCTCATGCTCAGGAAGCGATGAAGCAGTTGCAGGAAAGGGGAATAGAGGTCTATATGATGAGTGGCGACAAGGAGGAAGCGGCTCATTATTGGGCTGATAAAGCCGGCATCAAGCATTACCAGAGCAAGGTGCTGCCTGGCGACAAGCAGGCATTGGTAAAGAAACTTCAGGATGAAGGCAAACAGGTAGCAATGGTGGGCGACGGAATCAACGACACCCAGGCCCTGGCCCTTGCCAACGTGAGCATGGCGATAGGAAAGGGAACGGATGTGGCGATGGATGTGGCGCAGATTACGCTGATGAGCGACGACCTCCTGGCGCTTCCGGAAGCCGCAAAACTGAGCCAGAAGACGGTTCACATGATTTGGCAGAATCTCTTCTGGGCGTTCATCTACAACATCATCTGCATCCCGCTGGCAGCCGGAGCCCTTCATATCTTCGGCATTGATTTCCTGATAACCCCGATGTGGGCAAGTGCCCTGATGGCCTTCTCCAGCGTAAGCGTAGTGCTTAATTCATTGAGGTTGAGATTGGCGTAAAATGAAAGAAAAATGGCAGGTTCCTGATGCGTTAATTTGGAACCTGCCATTATTTTATCCCCTACTTAAATACACTTTTCCTATGAAAACAAGAGGCGAAAAATACACTTTTCCTATGAAAATAGGGGCTGGAAACCACACTTTTCTGAAAAAAGCGGTATTTTACCCTTATAAAACAAGGATTTTAACCCATAAACCACCCCTTTTTAGTAAAGGTGATTTTCATGATAAACCGTAAAGGACTTTTAAGGGATTAGAAAACCTTAATGACCGATAATGACCTTGACCTTAATGACCTTAACGACCTTATCCCCTAAATAGCCAGTCTCCATTGTCAACAGAAAATCACATTACCCAAGCAAAAATGACAAGAAAGGCCGGATTGTTTTTTACAGAGAAAGGAGGAGAAAAAATGCCCTTAGAGCAAGAAAAAGTGGTTCCGATGGCACTTTTCACCCCTTCAGAAGGTAAAAATAAGAGGGGTAAAAGGTAGGATAAAAGGGGGTAAAACAAGGAATTTCTTGATATATTTTGTCAAAATTCTCGTAAAAACAGCAAGAAAACTGTGATAGAGCGAAGAGGAATATGTACTGTTTTAGCTGTACAAAGCATGGTACTCTGCAGAAGCACTGTGCAAACTATTCCACTGACTATCACTATCTTACAAGCAGACATCATCCTTTCCGAATAACTTTCAGAAGCCTGATCCGGTCATTAAGAACCCGGTCATTATCGGTCATTAAGGTTTTTCGGGGGCGGCGAAAATGGTGTATAGTATAATATTATAATATTATACTATAGGACTAAATGACCAGAACTGATTTTCCTTAATGACCGTTAATGACCGGGGGCTTAATGACCGGATGACTATGATTTACCATTACCCCATTTCACAAAACAGGGGAAAAGTGAAATCAAGTAAGGGGAAAACTATTGCATCCTCGGATGATTTTTTGTATCTTTGCACCGGCAATCGAAAGAACAGTCTTCTTGTGCCAAAAGTCGGTCATCTATGACGACCGAGGCTGGTCTTAATAGATGGCAGGCGCCGGTCATCAATGAAGACCACAAAATGGGCAGAGAACGGCTTTCTGGGGAATTGTGATTCAAGGAACTCTTAAACGCAGACAAAGCATGATAAACAAAACTATACTTCTCAGAGGATGTCGGTATTTTAACATAAAGATAACATGCACTTAACCCAAGAAGCCAGGATTTTATTATATCTTTGCCCCCAGATTTGCAACACCCGGTAATCTGAAAGTAATCTTTCATTGCGCTCGTTGGCAGCATCTCTACAAACGATAAGATTTCAGTAACAAACAAAACTACAGCTTTATGGAAAAAGAGAAACTTTCAGCAATCCTGTCAAAGGGAAGAAACGGAACCAAGGGATGGTTTCTATATCGTGCATGGCCTGGCACCAGAAGTGCCATCTACGTCTATCTGATGTCCTTGCTTGCCGCATTACCGGTTGGCATTGCAGCAGCTTTTAGCTGCGAATTTATCGAATTCCTGACGAAGACAACCATCAATAGTGCATGGATCATGGCAATTTATATGCTGGCTGCAGAGCTATATATAATTCATAAATGCCGGAAGAAGTTCCATCTTCGTGTTCGCCTGGAAAAGATTCAGCAGATGCCTAAGACCATCATCTTCTTGCTGGTTTTCTTGGTAGGACTGTTCCAGGCCATTCCTATGAGTGTTTTAGAAAGATTCATGGATTTGCCTGATTACTTGGAGCAGGATTTTGTTGACTTGGCACATAATCCGATTGGAATCCTGGTGCTCTGCATCATTGCTCCTATAGCCGAGGAATACCTCATCCGCGGATTGATGATGAGAAAGATGCTGAGATGGAACATCAGCCCCTGGTATGCTATCATCGGCTCAAGCATCATGTTCGGTCTCATCCATCTCAACCCGGCACAGATTCCTGGACCCATTATTCTGGGAATCGTCATGGCGTGGATGTGTTATCGTACCAAGAGTTTGATTCCGGGCATCATCATCCACATCACCAACAATACGCTCTGCCGGATTCCTGAAGAATGCTACGATACTTACATCGCCAGCACTCCAATGATGGAAGCAAGCCTCAGCCTTGTAAGCATCGCAATCGTCATTCTGTCGATTTGGCTCTTCAACAAGAAGACTGCTGCTGCATCGTAAAGAGACTTCATAAAAGGAAGTCTTCATAAGAAAGGCTTCCTTATCAAATTCCTCACCATAAGGGGAGAGTTATTCCTCCCCCTCTACCTTGCAGCTGTCGAATCCCATCTCCTTGGCTTTATCAGGACCAAAGGTAAAGTAGATGGCTTCGCCCTCATCACAAACCTCGCCTTTGGAATTCTCCAGAGTCAGGTGGATGGTGACGATGTTGCGGCGCTGACTGGCAAGGCACCAGGCAGAAATCTCCTTCAGCTCTATACACATTATATAATAAATAGGCAGATAAGTAATGCCCAAAGAAATCAAAAATACACTTTTCCTATAAAAACAAGGGGCGAAAACTACACTTTTTCTATGAAAATAGGGGTTGGAAACCAAACTTTTCCGAAAAAAGCGGTATTTTAGCTCATGGAAAGTACATATAAAAAGTGTTTGAGAGAAGAATGAGGAAAGTTTACTGGTTATCAGTTACTTTCCTCATTTTGGTTAAAAGTGGCGAGGACAGACGAAGA
>ERZ507008.143-NODE-143-length-26902-cov-8.41532_pt1 | contig 26902 bp, 27 predicted proteins | sample MGYA00512879_ERZ507008 | MGnify/ENA metagenome assembly ERZ507008 | reverse complement strand
TAGGTGGCACTGGATATTGTGTCACATATGACACAGACAGCCAATCCCGTAACGCTCTTGCGTCCCCTTTAGGGGAAGAGGGCCACGAAGTGGCGAAGGGGTGGACGGTGGTAAGAATGATTATGATACTCGATGTGGACGTGACCGCCGAAAGGCGGCATTATAATACTCATCGCCCGTGAGGGCGATACCGCAACCCTCGGCCCGAAGGGCCGTCAAACTTACGAACCCTTGGGCCCGAAAGGGCCCATCAATCCTAAGAACCTTTTTTCGCGACTCTTCTACACAACCCGCGGCGTCAGCCGCCCCTTTTTTTATCTGCGGCGAAGCCGCCACCGCCCTCTGCCCCCTGGACCCTTTTTCCTTTACATCCCTGCCAATTCTGATGTACAATGAGTCCGTATGGAAGTTCTATTGTTCATGGAAAGGATGAGTCCTATGAAGATTGCCATTGCCAGTGATCATGGCGGATTTGAGCTGAAAGCGTCTTTGAAGAAACATCTGGATGAAGAAAAAATCGAGTATATCGACTGCGGCACCGATTCCACAGAGTCCTGCGATTACCCGGACTTTGCGGAGAAAGCCTGCCGGCTGGTGCAGAAAGGGGAAGCCACCTATGCCTGCCTCATCTGCGGCACCGGTATCGGCATGTGTATTGCAGCCAACAAGATGAAGGGCATTCGCGCAGCCCTCTGCGGTGATACCTTCTCTGCCCATTTCACCAGAGCCCATAACGATGCGAACGTCATTACCATGGGCGCCCGGGTCATCGGACCGGGGCTGGCTGAATTTATTCTGGATGAATTTCTGAAGACACCCTTTGAGGGCGGCCGTCATGCCAGAAGAATCGGCAAGATTGCCAAAATAGAAGAAGATGAATCCCATGTATGAAGATTTGAAGAAAGAAGCGGCGGAAGCCTTTGAAGAACTGCTGAGCCAGTCCCATTTCAGAAAGGGAAGCCTCATCGTCATCGGCGGCTCCTCCAGCGAAATCCGGGGCGGCCGTATCGGTAAGGACAGCTCCTACGAAGTGGGCACCGCCGTGGTGGAAACGCTGATGGAGATCGCGGAAAAGAATGGCCTTCGTCTGGCTTTCCAGTGCTGCGAGCATTTGAACCGTGCCCTTATTGTGGAAAGGGAGACTGCAGAGAAATATGGCTATGAAGAAGTGACCGTCGTGCCCTGGCTTCATGGCGGCGGCTCCTTTGCCACCAATGCCTACTACCATTTCAGGGACCCTGTGGCAGTGGAAGAAATCAAAGCTGATGGGGGACTGGATATCGGTCTGACTTTGATCGGCATGCACTTGAAACGGGTGGCTGTGCCGGTTCATCTGACCCATAACAGGGTGGGCGAAGCCATCGTCACCGGTGCCCGCACCAGACCACCCCTCATTGGCGGCGAAAGGGCCCGTTATAAAAAAGATGACAACAGAGGTGCTTTCTGATATAATTGCATAAAAGCTGTATATGACTCAAAGCTGAGGTTTGAAAAGGAGAGGCGAAAAGCGTCTTCTCCCTTTCAGACCTTTTTTATTTCATCTATGTACCAGAGCCATGGGTATGGTACAATGAAACTGTTGATACCTGAACATATTCAGCTATCTATAGATTTGGGAGAGTGCCGCATAGAGACGGCAGGTTTTGCAGGAAGGGAGTTTATTGTATGAACCATTTAAAAGATGACAAACAGGTATATGAAGCCATTCAGGAAGAACTGAACAGACAGAGAAATAAGCTGGAAATGATTGCTTCTGAAAATATTGTCAGCTACGCAGTGATGGAAGCCCAGGGCAGCGTCCTTACAAACAAGTACGCTGAAGGCTATCCGGGCAAGAGATACTACGGCGGCTGCGAATTTGTAGACAAGGTGGAACAGCTGGCCATTGACCGGGCCAAAGAACTCTTCGGCGCCGAACATGTCAATGTACAGCCCCATTCCGGCTCCCAGGCAAACTTTGCCGTATACTACGGCCTCCTGAAACCGGGAGATACCATGATGGGCATGAACCTCACCGACGGCGGCCACCTGTCCCACGGCAGCCCTGTCAATATTTCCGGCAATTACTTCAATGTCGTTCCCTACGGTGTCCGTAAAGAAGATGAACTTCTGGACTACGAAGCTATGGAAAAGACAGCCAAAGAAGTCCGTCCGAAGCTCATTATCGGCGGCACCAGCGCTTACTCCAGAATCATCGACTTTGAAAGAATGGCAGCCATTGCCCACGAAGTGGGAGCTCTCTTCATGGTGGATATGGCTCACTTTGCAGGCCTCGTAGCCGGCGGCGAATATCCAAGCCCCGTGCCCTATGCTGACATTGTAACCACCACCACCCACAAGACCCTCCGCGGACCCAGAGGCGGCATCATCATGTGCCGTGAAAAATATGCCAAAGCCATCGACAAGGCCGTATTCCCCGGCATGCAGGGCGGCCCTCTCATGCACGTCATTGCAGCTAAGGCCGTAGCCTTCGGCGAAGACCTTACCGACGACTTCAAGCAGTACGCAAAGCAGATCAAGAAGAACGAAAAAGTCCTCTCTGACGAACTGCAGAAACAGGGCATCCGCGTCGTATCCGGCGGCACTGATACCCACGTTCTCCTGGCTGATATGAAAGCCATCGGCATTACCGGCAAAGTCGCCCAGAACGTACTGGACGAAATCGGCATCACTGCCAACAGGAACACCATCCCCTTTGAAACCCTCTCTCCCTTCGTAACCAGCGGCATCCGCCTCGGATCCCCGGCCCTCACCACCAGAGGCCTCAAGGAAGATGACTTCAAGGAAGTGGCAGACATCATCGCTACGGTTGTAAAGAACCCTGAAGACGCAGCCATCAAAGCATCCTGCGCCGACAGAGTAGCGGCCCTCTGCAAGAAATATCCGCTTTACGAAGACTTATAATCCAGCGGATTCAAAAAAGGGGCTGTGAAAAAATGTCAATCATTTTTTCACAGCTCTTTTTTTTATGGGTCAAACCGGGAGCCATCTTTTGGAATGATGCACCGGTGGTAAGAAAAATCTGTCAACTCCTTGAGGGGAATGATATGACACCGGTTATCCGATTTACTGGGTATCGCACAAAAAAATCATAAAATTTCAATATGCTAATTTTTATTTTTTTCTTTAAAAATGTAAAATTATGCTTGACACTCTTCTTACACCATACTTTATAATAAAACAGGTCATAGTTATAATACTTTTGGTGGTAATTTTTGATTACAGGAGAGGACTGCTCCGGATATACCTATAGATAGCATACTAATAAAATTTTGCTGCAGAATAAAAACAGAAAATGGATGATATGTGAAAAAGGAGGTGATGATTCATGGAAAATCAGAAGCCTGTATGGTCGGAGAGGATGAAACATCTCCGGAAATCCAATAATCTGTCCCAGACCGATGTGGCAGGCGTTCTCCACTGCAGCCAGGCGGCTTATGGCATGTATGAGCTGGGGAAACGGAAAATTTCGGCAGAAAAGCTTTTGATCCTTGCCCGGTATTACCATGTATCCATGGATTATATGATGGGTCTGACTGATAAAACTTGAAAATTCCAGGGGCTGTCTTTTTTATCCATAAAGAAATGGGATTCAAATCGATTTGTATATAAAAGTCATAGATATAACTAATTGTTTCTTGACTCTCATATAAAATGATGGTTTACAATAGGATTGTAAAGATATAATGTGGGAGGATGGGGACCATGTTTGGATCTCAGAAAATAGATTCTATCCCGCAGATGTGCACCGGGAATGGACAAAATAAGAAAAAGTACGCAGGGGTGGGGTACTGTTAGAATCAATGGCATCTTTACTATCCACTCCTCCTCGATAAGCAGAATATCCATTTTCTGGTCTTTTTTTGATTATGCAAGTGGGAATACAACGAAAAGGTATGTTTTGTCAGGAGGGGAAAGTCGTGAAAAATAATAAGCTCTTAATCGGGCAGATGGCCAAACTGAATCATACGACCCTGGCTACGCTGCGGTACTACGATAAAATAGGACTTTTATCTCCGGTCTATGTCAATCCGAATACAGGCTACCGGTATTACGATATTCGTCAATGCCCGGTATTCCACATTATCCAGCATCATAGAGCCCTTAATATGAGTCTCGATGAAATCAGGCAGCTCATGGGATGCAATGACTTTGACCGGTTCATGGATTACATTCAAATGAAGCAGGATGAAACGGTCCATGCACTGGCTGAACTCCAGCTGCGCCATGCAGAGCTGGATCGGGTACTGGGCTGGGCTGACCATTTCTGCCATCGCCCGCCCAATGGATTCATTCAGATGGGCTTTATTACAGCTGAATATGTATATGAAAAAAAGGCAGTAAGGAATTATGTGCTTGAAGATATAGGCAGTGTCATTTATGATGCATCCTCCATTGAAGGACAGTTGATTAAGAGTGGATTTACAGAGGGATATCTGAATTTTCCATTTGTCACACTGAGTCTGGATGATATCAAGCATCAGCGGTACCGGACAGAAAAACTGGGAATCATTGTACAGGGGAGAAATAGAGAAACCGCTGGAGTAGAACTGCTTCCCCGCAGTACAAGCGTTTTTGTTTACTTTGAAGACTTCAGCAAACTTCGCACCTATGCGGAACAGGTCATCGCTTTCTGCCATGCCCATAATTATACTCCTGCCGGCGATATGATATGCCGTCTTATGGGAGTCCTGCACCTGGATGATTTCAAGAAGACTACAGAAGTTTTCCGCCTGTCCATTCCGGTGGAAGCAGGAAATACCGTTCAAGTCTGAGGGACGTAATGGCAAGAGGAAGGATAGAGGCAAAGGTTCTTCCTGCATGAGGGTTTCTAAAGGAAATCACTGAAAGGGACTGTGAAAAAATGGAAATCATTTCTTCGCAGTCTTTTTTACATGAAAATTTTCTGATGGCAAGGTGCCTGCCATGCATCATCTCAAGCGGATACTCGGCGGTATGGCTGGTAAAGACTTGGGGCTCTGTGGAAACCCTGAGCCGAGAGATTTCCGGCTGCCATGCTCTCTGTACCATGGGGGTGAGATTTCGCTGCTCCGCTTCGACCGTCGAAATGACAATGGGTCGAAGTGGTATCTATGTCATTCATGGTATGGGATTTCATGATATTGATTCCGCTTGGATAGTCGCATTTTTTAGTTTTGTAATCATAATTTTTAAATATTTAAATGAATTTTATGATAATTATAGATTAAGATATGGTTAACATACTTTATAGGAATATTAGTTGATAAATAGATTATGAAATGATAAACTTTAATCGTCAAAAAAATTAATAAAATCAAGGCGTCTTATGAGAGACTCAATAGAGAATCCGGTGCAAATCCGGAACGGTCCCGCCGCTGTAAACGGGAGTCTGCAGGCATATCCATTGGAAAAATCTGAGAAGGGTTTGCAGATGATGAACGTAAGCCAGAAGAACTACCCTGATTGAAATGCAGTACCTCCTGCGATGGACAGGGTAGGGAATTGGCGATTTCAGCTCTATACAAAAAAGCTCATTCCTTTATCTGGAATGGGATTTTTTTCGGCGGTTGGAGATGACCGACTTATCCGATGAATACTTAGAAAAATGCAGTACTTATTCTGTGAAAGAAAGGAGATGAGAAAATGAAAAAATGGTTTGCTGTTATCGTCGCTGTATTTTTATTTCTATGGCTGTCACCAGGTGTACAGGCTGCTGAAATATCATCAGATACTATGATTCTTGATTGGTCAACAAACAAGGTATGGATTGATCATGGAAATCTCTGCGTCAGGGGAACTTTTTACAACAAGCGCAGTGATTTAACTGTTACAAAGCTCAATAGCATGACCATGAAGATTATATTTACGAAATCGGATGGAAGCAAATCTGAATTTTCAGGAAAACCGGTTAAAATGCCCATGCTGAAAATCGGGGCGGGCGGTTCGAAAACTGTCACTCTGAATTTCGGGCCCTACGAGGGAACCTGGTCATCATGGAACACAGATGAGTATTATGAGTTTTCGTATATACCGGGGTCACGCTGGTAAATTTTAATGGTTAGAAAGGTACTGGTATCAATGAAAAGAAAAACTATCTTAAAAACCGGAATTACTGCACTTATGTTAACATCGCTAGCAGGGGGGGATACAATACTGCTTATGCAGCTTTTGATGAAAACTTAAATACCTATACATTGGATGCTGTTATTGTTAATGCAGATAGAACGAAAAACCAGTTCGGTGATACGATTACGGAACAGTCATATTATCGTACCGGTGGTGACGTAAAAGTCATTACGAGGGAAGAAATTGAAAAACGCCATTATAATGATGTGACTGAAGCAATTAAACGTGTGCCGGGTGTTACTTTTACAAATGCTGGTTATCGTGGTGGTGAATACGGCAATAACTCATACAATAATAGTATGGCAATCAATGGCGATACTCGTGTTATTGTTCTCGTAGATGGTCGGAGAGTTGATAATAGTACCAGCACACGTTTTGGCAGTTCGGCAGCATCGGCTGGCAGGACTATGGTTGACCTGAATCAGGTTGTAAGTATGGCAAGTGTTGATAAAATTGAGGTTATTAAAGGCCCGGGCGCATCTGTTTATGGAGCTGATGCAACTGGTGGTGTTATTAATATTATTACAAAAAAAGGAACTGCAAAGAATCAGGGTACAATTGACCTGTCCACAGGATCCTGGAAAAAGCATATTTACAACATTAGTTATTCCGGTGCAGCAGGTAATGATAAGTCCTGGAAATATTTTTTCTCTGCTACTAGAAATATGGCGCATGATAGTAAATATCACGATGGTTTAACAGATAAAGATCATACATATAACGGGACTAAATACAAAGAAGAAGGCGTAACCTTTAGATTAGATAAAGATCTTGGAGGAGATAAAGAGTTAAAATTCTGGTACAATCATCAGAATGGGAAAGATGGATATCCGATTACCGCAAGGGATTGGCGCTACTGGAGCCAGGCTGATTGGAATAGGATCATTGAAAGAACTACAAGGCCCGGCGGATATGGTAATACGGATAATCCGGGATATCGTAACTTATTTTCCCTTGATGCTCTGTCAGGCTCTTACAATGCATACAGGAATAACGATATAGACATTTCTTATACTTTTAAAAAAGATAATGGAATGGAAAGCTTTATTCGATTTTATAGTCAGAAACATCATTACTGGGGCGTTGATCGGTATCCGAGCTGGAGTCTTGCTGATGGCAGCTATGTGCCATTCCCAGATAGTCCGGAATGGGGTGACTTTATCAAAAATTATAAATTCCCAAAAGGACTTTCGCCTACACTTAGCTATTATGAGGAAAATCATGGGTTCCAGTTACAGTATGGCAAATCATTGGGGATTAACGATAATCCTAGCATCTGTGACAATAGATAAGGCAAAACAGCTTAAAACACAGTTGAACCGCAAAACCAATCAAAATGAGATGACGACGGTTCATAGGGATAGCGTATTTGGATTTGTTCAAGACAAGATTCATATTAATGACCATTGGGATTTGACACCGGCGCTCCGCTTTTCTCATTACTCTGATTTTGTGGGGGGCACATATTCTCATGCAGGCGGGGACACGATTTATACCCCGGCTATTAATACGGAATATGCATTTAGCGATTCTTTCAGTGGTTATGTTGGCTGGACAAAAATTTATCGGCCCATTAAAGCCAGGGACTATTCCATTGCTACTCCTAATGGAGATGCTTTGGATGATGAGAAAGGTGATGTTTATACAATTGGATTACGTAAAGACATCGGAGATAAGACTACAGTTAATGTCAATTATGACTGGACTAAAATGAAGAATGCTGTTACTTATTACACTGTTTGGGACACAGCTTCAGATGACTGGAGAAGCAGAGCAGTAAATGCAAAGGAAAAGAAAGAATCATTCAATGTCACTTTAGACCACCAGTTTAATGAAAATTGGACGTTGAGTCTTGCATACACCTATTTGCATGACAAGTGGGAAGCAAAACACGGTGAAGAGTTTGATCCTGATATCAGCTTAAATGAGAACAGCAATGTCAATACGATGATTAATAAATTACGCCCGGCAAATCACTATACGGCTAATCTTTCCTTTGAAAAGGGTAAATGGTATACGGGCCTTTTAGCAAATTGGTATACAGGATGCAGTACGGAAGCATTTACCCATAAGCGGGCGCTGGTGCTTGATTGGAATTTGAACTATGAGATTAATAAAGATCTCTCTACTTATGTAACTGTTACAAATTTAACAAATCAGGCCTATGAAAATGCTTATTCCGCCTATAATGGCAAAGGTGCTGCACCACAGCCAGGACGGGCGTGGATGTTTGGTGTAAAATATAAGTTCTAATTTATTCTTATTGATAGCGAAGTGCGCCTGTGTAGACAGGCGCACTCTATCCATTTATATCAGAGAATTGAAACTATGAAGAAATGTAAAAAAATCAATAGTCTTATCATAGCCGCCATGTCCCTTTCGTTTCTGATCTTTAGCTTTGGTATAGTACAGGCTGCGAACCTGCCAGCTTTTTCTGGTGGGAAACCGGCAGTGCAGGGTAATAACGCTGGAGCGGCTGAAATGACGCGCAAACGTAAGCCCTATACCATGGAAGAAAAAATCCAGATATTACATGGCAAGTATGATATCAATGAATCCGAGGCAAGGGGTTTACTGAAAGAGAATATCCCGTTCCGGGATCTGGACAGGATCTGCATGTGGTCAGTCATAGCCCGCCGGCCTGCTTCCTATGTGCTGTCGCTGAAAAAGAATCATCCCTGGGACCGGGTCATAGTACTGCTCAAGGTGACGCCTCAGCAGTACCATGACAGGAATCTGGCCCTCCGGGCCCACCAAATGCACTCCTGGTGGGGATTTGATGAGAGTATTTCTTATCGTGCCATGGCTGATGGATATCCTATGCATTATGTAAAAATTGCATGGATTCTGGCAAAGCATACGGGAAAAGCCATGGATTTTTTCCTGCAGGACCGTAAATCATCGGAGCCATGGACGGTCTATTGTGCCCGGACTTTGAAAATTTCAGAAGACACCTATAAAGAATGGATTGGAGAGTACAGGAATCCGACATGGATTCCCGGTAAAGGGTAATCGGTCATGAAATATGGATTTTATAAAATTGGTCTTGCCCTTCTTTTACTGGCACTTGGACTGCCATTATCAGCCTGCTATCCCATTGTTCGTGAGGGAGGATTTCCTTCTGCCCGGAGCCAGCGGGCAGCATTGCAGCAGGATGCTGCCCATTATCCCGTCACTGTGACTTCCATGAATTCCAGGGGGGACATGGAAGAGGAAACTTTTGATAAGCCGCCGGAACGGGTGGTGGCGGTATGGCAGAACTCCATTGAGACACTCCTGGCTTTGGGAGTGGGGGACCGCATCGTAGCAGGTATGGGGATACCCAATGAAAAGTACCTCCGCCCGGAGTACAGGAGCCAGTATGAGAAAATACCCTATACCAGCCTCCAAAATTTGGATATGGAGACCATTACCATGATGAATCCGGATATCATTGTGGGATGGTATTCTACGTTTTCTGCCAGGGTACTTCTAGATACAGACTACTGGCATGAGCGGGGAGTCCGGACCTACATTTCTGTCAACTCGTCCTCCAAAGAACCTGAAAAAACGGTGGAGAATGAATATAGGGATATCCTCAATATGGGAAAGATTTTCAACCGCGAAGAAAAAGCCCGAAAGATTGTGGATGGGATGAAGGAACAGGTTGGGAAGGCACAGGCAGAGGCAAAAGCCACTGGCCGTCATCCTCGGGGGCTCATTGTGGAGCTGCAGGGAAAGTCCCTCACGGTGTATGGGAAAAAGACCCTGGCCGGGAATATTCTGGAATCCATGGGCGGCGAACTTCTGGTTCCGGATTCCAGGGAGATCAGTAAGGAGCAGCTCATCGAGCTGAATCCAGATGCTCTTTTCGTCGTAGTTATTGAAAATAATTACGACAAAGCGGACCAAATCCTTTCCTATTTCTATGATGAGAAAGCTTTTGACAGTGTCAACTGCGTAAGAAACCATAGAATTTGCGTGCTGCCGCTGTACTCCATCTATAGTGCCGGTGTTCGCATGTCCGATGGAATCAATTTTATCGGTAAAGGACTCTATCCGGATCTTTTCCGGGACCAGCCAGGTTTTACGTAAGTGCTATCAGGTGAAACAGATGAGACGAATTATTGAAAATATTCGGTTCGGTTTATTCTTCCTTCTTTTATGGGTTATTCTTGCAGCTGCTCTATTTTGGGCCCTATCTATTGGCACCGTCCATTTAAGCTTACCCCAGATTTTCAGCGCCATCCTGGAGCAGCTGGAAAGTGGTCGGGCCATTGAAGCGCCGGGGCAGGGACCGGTACATGATATTGTTTGGCTGCTCAGGCTTCCACGGCTTTTATTGGCTGCTTTAGTAGGTGCGGGGCTTTCTGTATGCGGTGTAGTTATGCAGGCCATCGTGAAAAATCCGCTGGCAGATCCTTACATCTTGGGCATTTCTTCCGGTGCATCCCTTGGCGCCACGGCGGCTATTCTCCTTGGAATAGGGGCTTTCCTTGGCCCAAATTTTGTGGGAATCGCTGCTTTCATCGGCGCCATGGCTATTTCCGTGGCTGTGCTTTTTATTTCCAATCTGGGCGGCCGTTCTTCTTCCGTGAAACTTCTTCTGGCAGGTATGGCGCTATCAGCGGTGTGTTCGGCTTTCTCCAGCTTTATTGTATATTTTGCCAATGATAAGGATGGTATACAGACAATTACCTACTGGCTTATGGGAAGCCTGGCAGGAGCACGATGGAATGAGCTGGCAGTGATTGAGCCTATTGTCATTTTTTCAGTCCTTTTCTTCTGGACCCAGAGCCGGGTATTGAATCTTATGCTTCTGGGGGATGAAGCCGCCATTACGATGGGTACAGACCTTCACGTATACAGGCAGGTGTATCTTCTGGTCAGCTCCCTGATCGTGGGATTTGCGGTGTATTCAGCAGGAGTCATTGGCTTTGTGGGACTCATCATTCCTCATGTCATTCGTATGGTAACGGGACCGGATCATAAACATCTTGTCCCGGTTTCCGCTCTGGTGGGAGCCATATTTCTCGTCATCTGTGACGGCCTCTGCCGGATTCTTATTCCTCATACAGAACTGCCCATCGGACTTCTGATTTCTCTTATAGGGGCTCCCTGCTTTATTTACCTCATGATCAGCAGGAGTTATGGCTTTGGAGGTGGTGAATAATGGAAATCCTTGCGGAAGCGGTGAAGTATTTCATAGGGAAAAAGGAAATACTGAAGGGCATCGACCTTCGCCTGAAGCCGAAGGAGTTTCTAGGCATTATCGGTCCCAACGGCAGCGGAAAGAGTACTTTTTTGAAATGTGTGTACCGGGTGCAGAAGCCTTCGGAAGGGCGCATCTTCTTTAATGGACAGTCTCTTGATGAGCTTTCCTATCGCCAGTCAGCTCTTATGCTGGCGGTGGTGGCACAGCACAATTATTACAATTTTGATTTTTCTGTGCTGGATGTGGTGCTTATGGGCCGCTCTCCCCATAAGAAAATGCTGGAGAGGGATAATGAGGAGGATTACCGCCTGGCCCGCGATGCACTGGAAGTAGTAGGGCTCAAAGGCTTTGAAAAGCGGAATTTTTCAACCCTTTCCGGCGGAGAGCAGCAGCGGGTCATCCTGGCCAGGGCACTGACCCAGGGCAGTGAATGTCTGGTGCTTGATGAGCCCACCAATCATCTGGATATCAAGTACCAGCTTGAAATCATGGATATTGTCAGATCTCTAAATTATACGGTCATGGCTGCCATCCATGACCTGAATATTGCCTGTATGTATTGTGACCGACTCATTGCTATCCGTAAGGGAAAGGTCGTAGGGATGGGTACCCCGAAAGAACTTTTGACACCGGCCTTTATAAAGAGCTTGTATGATGTGGACTGCCGTATCCAGAATCTTGAAGGAGGAAGGCTGAATATCATTTATATCCCGAAGCACTGACATATCGTAGAAAAAGATAAGAAAGATCTTGAGGTTTGAAGATGCGTTTTCGTAAAGGAGGATTCTATGAAACGTATTGCCCTATTAACCTGTCCCAAGGCTGAGAATGTATGCACAGGGGGTGGCTGCTTTGCTGCCCTGAACAGTAGGACAAAGGCATTTACTCTCTATAAGGGGGAAGATGTTGAAGTACTGGCCTTTATGAAATGCAGCGGATGTGGTCATTTTCCAGGTGAGGATGCAGGTTTGGATGAAAAAATTCAGTATCTGTTGAACAGGCATCCTGACGTAGTGCATCTGGGTATCTGCTGCTGCCATGATGGACGACAGAGGGAGCTTTGCAGGGAAATTGCTGTCATATGTCGAATCTTTGAAAAACATGGAATCTCTATCATGCGGGGAACTCATTCTGTTTTTTGAATGTAAGAATTACCTGCAATTCTGCAGGTAATTCCATTTTAGGGAGAACGTGACCGTTTCGGTCACGTTTTTCCTCTTGTATTTAATGCCTGCACTTTTATCTGTGGCTAATACAGGAATCGTTCCGTGACAATCGGCGGAGAATAGGAAGAAAGGGGCATTCTGGGGACTCACGGTTTTTGCATCAGCAGGTCCCGGGGATTTTACAGGAAAAACTGGCGGAAAGAGGAGTGATGTTGTACAATGAAACATACGCAGAGGGATTTTACATTTTCAGATAGATGAAGGAGAGTTTATGCACGAAGTTTTAGATTGGGTCTATTCTATTGTGGTGGCCCTGTTTCTGGCCATGCTGATTCACATTTTTTTGTTTGTACCCACCAAGGTGTCCGGTGAATCTATGTATCCCACCCTCACCAACGGGGAGTATCTCATTGTTTCGAAAATCAGTCATGTCCTTAGAGAAATGCCGAATTACGGAGATATCGTCATTATCGACAGCCGGACCCACAGGGAGCGTTCCTGGATGGATGATCTGGATGAACCGATGAAGAATTATATTGCCATTTTCGACAAATCTTCCCAGGGTCATAATGTATGGGTTAAACGGGTCATCGGCAAAGGCGGCGATAAGCTGGAGTTCAAGAACGGCCATGTGTACCGCAATGGCAGTGAGCTGGATGAACCTTATATCAATGAACCTATGGAATTTTCTATGGATGGTTCCTATACGGTTCCCGAGGGCATGGTGTTTGTGATGGGGGACAACCGCAACCACAGCTCCGACAGCCGGTTTATCGGCCCTGTGCCGGTGGACCATGTGCTGGGCAAAGTGGTATTTCAATTCTGATCAAAAAGCTTCCTGAGAAATCGGGAAGCTTTTTTTGCGCGCTCACTGGACCCATAATGCCACTCCAACCCTGGGGCCGAAGGCCCATCCATCTTAAGAACCTTTCCCTCTGAACCCTCATTTTCTGATTTCCCAAATAGAAATGTAAAATTTCTCTTGACAAATCTCTCTTCATTGTGTATCCTATTATTTGTAACCGATGTCGGGACGTAGCTCAGTTTGGTAGAGCGCTACCTTGGGGTGGTAGAGGTCGCATGTTCGAATCATGTCGTTCCGACCACTTTTTTTATTTCAACATATTCATAAATTTCTATTTATTGCGTAAAGTGAGGTCTTTTCTTTGAACAGAGTCAAATCGGTGATGCTGCTGACACTGCTCAGCGTGATTCTCATGGCAATCGGCGGTGTCGTGGGCGGCAGGAGTGGTGCTTTCACCATGCTTCTTATTTCATTCGCCATGAATTTCTATACTTACTGGAACTGCGATAAAATGGCGCTCCGCGCCTATAATGCCCAGCCTTTGTCGGAGTCCGATGTGCCGGAGCTGTACCAGCTGGTGCGGGAGCTGACGGAGAAGGCCCATATGCCCATGCCTAGGCTCTATGTGATTCCTACGGATGTGCCCAATGCTTTTGCTACGGGCCGGAATGAAAATCATGCGGCTGTAGCTGTGACAGAAGGGATTCTTTCCATGCTGGACCGGGATGAGCTGGCAGGAGTTTTAAGTCATGAGTTGTCACATATCCGTCATCGTGATACACTGATAATGACGCTGGCTGCATCTATTGCTACAGCTATCAGCTACATTGCCAATATTGCCCAGTGGGCTGCCATTTTCGGCGGCGGCCGGGATGAGGAGGGGAGAAGTGCAAACCCCATCGCTCTTCTGGTGACCATCGTGGTGGCTCCGCTGGCGGCGACTCTGATCCAGCTGGCTTTGTCAAGGTCCCGGGAATTCATGGCTGACGCTTCGGGCGCTGAGATTTCCGGTAAACCTCTGGCGCTGGCCAATGCGCTTCTGAAGCTGGATGCCTATGCCCATCATAAGGTAATGGCTGATGCAAAACCGGCTACCAGCGGGCTTTTCATTATTAACCCGCTGGCCGGTGTCGGCGGAATGGCAAATCTGTTTTCAACGCATCCTTCTACGGAGGAGCGGGTGGAAAAGCTGCGTGAGATCGCAGCACAAATGCATTCTTATTAAGGAGGGTCATATTTATGGCTGACATTCAGAAAACTCTTGTACTTGTAAAACCGGACGGCGTGAAGAAACACATCTGCGGCGAAGTGATTTCCCGTTTCGAAAGAAAGGGCCTTTCCATTCACGCAATCAAAATGATCAATGTTCCTGTAGAACTGGCTGAAGAACATTATGCTGAACATAAGGGCAAAGGCTTCTTCAAGGCTCTCATCGATTTCATCACTTCCGGTCCTGTACTGGCTATGGTTATCGAAGGTGAAAATGCAGTAGCAGCAGTTCGCCAGATCAACGGCGCTACCAACCCGCTGGAAGCTGTACCCGGCTCCATCCGCGGCGATTTCGCTACTTCCATCGATGAAAACGTAGTTCACGCTTCCGATGCTCCGGAAACAGCAGCAAGAGAAATTGCTCTCTGGTTCCCTGAATTGAAGAAATAAGGTGATTGTCATGGCAAAGGTATATACACGTACAGGTGATAAGGGACAGACCAGCCTCTATACCAATCAGAGGGTATCGAAAGGCAGTCTTCGCGTTGAAGCTTATGGTACAGTGGACGAAGCGGACTCCGTTCTGGGAATGGCCCGCGCTTTTGCGGCTCATGACAATGTGAAGGAAACGATTTACAAGCTCCAGAAGGAACTGTGGCTTCTGATGGCTGATGTGGCCAGCCTGGACCAGGAACCGAACATTACGCCGGAACATGTGACCAACCTGGAACACATCATCGACCAGTACACTGAATCCCTGGCTCCTCTGGATCATTTCCTGGTGCCCGGAGATACTCAGGGCTCCAGCTTCCTGGATGTGGCCAGATCCGTGGTACGCCGCGCTGAAAGATGTATGTGGCGTCTGGCAGAAGCAGAAGATGTACATGATGTGGATATCCGCTATCTGAACCGTCTCTCTGACCTCTGCTTCACTCTGGCCCGCTATGAAGCGGAAGTGAAATAATCGATTCCTGATTTGGAAGGAGATATTCATGGCGTTGAATACCTCCTTCTTTTATTTTATAATTTTATGGAAAGGACACGCCGATGTGATGGTTGACGGCCCTTTGGGCCGAGGGTCGCTAGTGGCTGGTGGCTGGTGGCTGGGGAGCCACGCCTCCCACTCGTCATCCTGAGTGAAGCGAAGGATCTTGGTAAGAACAGTAAGTGAGAGGAGTGCCGGTAAATACCAGTCGGCGGGAAGTGTGATCCAGGTACCAGGCCCCTGCATGAATTCCTATGGCTTCATATTCGCCACGCACCGAGATTCTTCACTGCGTTCAGAATGACAGAGTCAAGGGGCCATCCAACGACCGGTGCTGCCTCGATTTCTTCCCGCCTCCCACCGTCATCCGGGGTCGGTCAGCCGACAATCGGAAGGCCCCTTTATGTGCAGGCTAAGGGCCAACTTCGGCTGACTTGGAGACCCTCTGCAGGGTCTCCACAAAGCGAAGGATCTCGGTAAGAATAGTAAGTGAGAGGAGTGCCGATAAATACCAGTCGGCGGGAAGTGTGCTTTCCTGTATTCCTACAGGGGCACTATAACCCTTGCTTACTGTAGGGCGAGGAAATGCACCCCTTTTGGTGGCTGGCGCCACCACCTTCCCCCCGGCGGGGGGACTTTATTCTTCGCTATGCGTTAGCTTTATTCTTCCCCCGCTTGCGGGGGAAGTCCGGCGAAGCCGGATAGGGGGAGGCGAGCGCAGCGAGCCAATCAGCAGAATGCTTATTACGCCCTATGACACAGAAAGGCAAATCCCGTAACGCTGACTTCATACTCATCGCCCGTAAGGGCGATACCACAACCCTCCGGCCGAAGGCCGGTCTAACTTAAGAACCCTTTTTATCATATACAGGAGGAATACCATGGAATTACTGGCACCGGCAGGATCGCCGGAACATTTGAGAGCAGCCCTGGATGCAGGGGCTGATGCGGTCTATCTGGGTGGCAAACTTTTCAGCGCCCGCCGGTTTGCCGGTAATTTTTCCAATGAGGAGCTGAAGGAGGCGGTACGGGAGGCCCATCTACATGGGGCCTGTGTCTATGTGACGCTGAATACCCTCATTGGCGATGTGGAAATGAAGGATTTACGGGACTATCTTTCTTTCCTCGATACCATCAAGCTGGACGGGCTGCTGGTGCAGGATCTGGGAGTGGCGGCCCTGGCCCGCAGGCTGGCGCCTTCCATTCCTCTCCATGCTTCCACCCAGATGACTATTTCAAATCTGGATGGCGCCCTGTTCATGAAGTCCCTGGGATTCCAGAGGGTGGTGCTGTCCCGGGAGCTGTCCCTTCCGGAAATTAAAAACATTGTGGAAAAATCGGGCGTGGAAATCGAAGTTTTTGTCCACGGGGCGCTGTGCGTGTGCTATTCCGGCCAGTGTCTCATGAGTTCTTTTATGGGCGGCCGCAGCGGCAACCGCGGTGCCTGCGCCCAGCCCTGCCGCATGCCTTACCATCTGGTGGATGAAAAGGGTCAGGTGCTGAACCATAGGGGAAATTATATATTAAGCCTGAAGGATATGCTGGGCATGGAGCGGATTTCCGATTTCCTCTCCGCCGGCGTATCGTCCCTCAAGGTGGAAGGCCGTATGAAGAGCGTGGAGTATGTGTATAATACCGTATCCGCTTACCGCCGGGCCATTGATGAGGCGGAGCGCGGGAGAAAGACGGATACGGCGCCTCTGGTGAATATATTGAAAGAGGAGTTCAACCGCGGCTATGCGTCTTCCTATCTGGATGACCACATCGGCAGTCATATGATGACAGCCCTGGCGCCGGGCAACCACGGCGTGGATGCCGGAAAGGCGGAGTCCGTCAAAGGCAGCTTTTTCAGCTTCCGCAGCGGGGGAGACTTTTCCCGGGCTGTGGGGGTTTCCTATGAAACGAACCATCAGACCATGGCCTTTGTGCCGGTGAAAGATGTACGGCAGGAAGGGGAGGGCCGTTTCTCCGTCCGCTTTACGGAAAGACCGAGGGATGGGGGCCAGGTGTACTTTGTGGTGGAAGGGGAAAAGCACTCCACCGCCATGAAGGATGTGAAGGGAAAGATACCTCTGTCCCTTTCCTTTAAAGCGGTTCCCGGCGAGCCCCTTGTCCTTACTGCATGGGACCAGGAGGACCACAAGGTGAGCCTTTCGTCTGACTATATTGCAGAAAAGGCCAATTCCCGGGTGACTGCGGAAGAGGACATAGAAAAGCAGCTGGGCCGTCTGGGAAATACCTGGTTCACCCTGAAAGAAGCGTTTATCAGGAATAAGGGATGCATGGTGCCGAAGAGCCTTTTGAACCATATGAGGCAGGAGGCGGTGGAAAAACTGTCCGTCCTGCGGGAAAAGGACCATGAAAGGGACATCCCAAAGCAGGGGAAGGTTACCTTTTCTCCCCTTATTTCTGCGCCCCTTCCCGAGGAAAAGCCCCATGCAGTGCTGCGCACCGTTTCCCTGGACCAGGTGGAGGAAGGGCTGGCCCTAGGGGTTTCCCATTTCATCTTCGGCGGAGAAACATACGACCATTCCTCTGTGAGGGTAGAGGAATATAAAAAAGCCCTGTCCCTGGTAAAGGAAAAGGGCGGCATCATGATTTTTGCCCTGCCCAGGGTGGTGCGGGAGAAGAACAGGGAGAAAGAAGACCGGATGCTGACCCGTCTGGCCGCCCTTTCTCCCGACGCCATGATGGCGGAGTATCCCGGTGTTCTGAAGGTCTGGCAGGAAGAGGGATGGACGATTCCTCTTCTGGCAGGCACTTCCTTTAACCTTTTCAACGGGGAAGCGGTGAAAGAAATCGAAGGCTTTGGCATGAAGGGCGCCATGGTGTCGGAGGAGGCCACCATGCCACAGATCCGGGATATGGTGAAAATGGCGTCCATCCCTCTGTCTGCCCTTGTATATGGCCGCACGGAAATGATGGTTTCCGAGTACTGCGTCATTAACAGTGTTATGGGGGACAAAGACAAGAACCACTGCCCTCAGTACTGCAGGAAAGGCTCCTATTTCCTGGAAGACGGAAAGGGAGGCCGGTTCCCTGTGAAGACCGATGAATGGTGCCATATGCATATCTTAAATTCCCATGTACTGGATATGGCGCCCTATTTGAATGAATTAAAGCGCACAGGCCTTACCGGCTTCGTGCTGGATATGAGAGCGGAAAAAGACCAGGCCCCTGTGATTTCCGAATATATGGATATCCTTAGCGGCGTAAGACAAGCACCCTCTCCCTCTTCCCAAAAGGAGAAGGAAGTCACCCGGGGGCACTTTTTCAGAGGAGTATTATAAATGGAAAAAGACATACTGGAAATACTGGAATTTGATAAAATCAGGGACAGGCTTGCCGAGCTGGCACCATCGGTGCTGTCGAAGAAAAGGGCCCTTTCGCTCACTCCCTCCTATGTGCCGGAAGTGGTGGAGAAAAGCCTGCAGGAAACAGACGAAGCATCGGTGCTTCTGGAAAAGGAAATCACCACGCCCCTGGGGGAAACCCATGATATTCCGGGCCTTTTGAAGAAAGCAGAAAAGGGCAGCATTCTCACGGCAAGAGAGTTCCTCGATCTGGCCAATTCCCTGGACACCTACAAGAAAATGCATCACTATTTCGAAGGGGAACGCCATCTGCAGTACCCGGCGCTGGAAGAAATTTCCTCCCTTATCGTGCCCCAGGAAAGCCTGATTTCCCATATTTACCGGGTCTTTGACGAGCACGGAGAGGTGAAGGACCAGGCCTCCTTGAAACTGTACCGCATCCGCACCCAGAAGGAAACGGTGAAGTCAAGAATCCGCCGTTCCTTCCAGCATATCCTTCAGGATAAGGACATGGCGCCCTACCTGCAGGATGCCATTATCACCCAGAGAAACGGCCGCTACGTGGTGCCGGTGAAGGAAGAATACCGCTATAAATTCAGCGGCATCGTCCACGACCGCTCATCCACAGGCCAAACCCTTTTCATGGAACCTATGGCTTCCGTGGAACTGAACAACGATCTGGCGGAAATGACGGCGGCGGAAAAGCAGGAAATCCAGGACATTCTGCAGAACCTGACAGACGAGGTGAAGAAGACGGTGGAAGTGACGGAAAATAACTGCCGCCTGGCTACGGATATGGAATTCATCTTCGCCAGGGCCAGACTGGCTCTTTCCATGAAAGCCGTCAAAGCCCGCCACTCCGAAGGAGTGCTGGACCTTCGTAAGGCCCGCCATCCTTTAATCCCCGATGACCAGGTGGTGCCTGTGTCCATGACCCTGGGCAAAACATTCCGCATCCTCGTCATCACAGGCTCCAACGCCGGCGGCAAAACCATTGCTATCAAGACCGCGGGACTTCTATCCCTCATGAACCAGGCGGGCCTCTTCATTCCGGCGGAAGAAGGGTCCATGCTCCCCGTGTATGAACATATCTATGCCATCATCGGCGATGAACAGAGCATCCAGGATAACCTCTCCACCTTTTCCAGCTACATTACACAGCTCGTTTCCTTCCTTCCATCGGCAGGACCAAAGGATCTGGTGCTGCTGGACGAACTGGGCTCCGGCACGGATCCTGTGGAAGGCGCTGCCCTGGCCCAGTCCGTTACGGAATACCTCCAGATGGAAGGGGCACCGGCCATCATTACCTCCCATTTCAGTGAAATGAAGAAACTGGCCTATGAAACGAAGGGAATCGAAAATGCTTTCGTGGAATTCGACGAAAAGACCCTGGCTCCTACCTACCGCCTCATTATCGGGGTTGCAGGAAACAGTAACGCCTTTAACATCTGCCGCCGCTTCGGCATGCCCGATATGATTCTGGGAAGGGCCATCCAGCTCAAAAACGAATCGCCCCTCCATAACATGGAAGAAGTCATGGAACGTCTCAACCAGCAGAGCCGGGACCTGAACAAAGAAAAGGACCGGGTGGACAAAACCCTGCATCAGGCGGAAGAACTGAAAAACTCTCTGGAAGACGCCAGGGACGAATTTTACCGGCGGAAAGACTCCATCCTTGAAAAGGCAAGAGAAGAAGCGGAAAATATGAAACGGGACCTCCGGGTGCAGTCGGAAACCATTATCAAAGATTTGAAGAAAAACGCCGCCGCTTTGAATAAAAACAAACTGGGCGACAAGATTTCCGACATCCGCGGCCGGATCGACGGCCTTGCTGTGCCGGGCAGAGAAAACAGGAGAGACCCCCTTCCCCAAGACAAGATCCGGAAGGGGACCTACGTGTACATCGACACCATAGACAGCGAAGGCACCATTGTTTCCGTCAGCAGAAACCAGGTATCTGTCCAGTGCGGCCTCATCCAGGTCAAAGTCACCCCGGAACACCTCTTCAAAGCCCAAAAGCCAAAGAAACAGGAAAAGATCCTGCCCTATGCCCATAAAAAGACAATGACCCGCTCCGTGGCCCAGGTGCATACAGAACTGAACATTATAGGGAAAACAGTGGACGAAGCCATTCCGGAAGTAGACCGCTTCCTCAACGACTGCTTCATGGCCGGCATCTCCCCGGTGCGCATCATCCACGGCAAAGGCACCGGAAGCCTTCGAAGAGGTGTGCAGGACTACCTCAGAACATTAAACTTCGTCACTGACTTCCACGAAGCTGACCCCACCAACGGAGGCGCCGGCGTGACGGAAGTGTACTTCTGAGAGTTTGGGCAAGCCCCTTTTGGAGCTTGAGGGTTCAAGCGCCTTTCGCCGCCCGGGTTCAAAAGGTCCAAAGGGGACGCATCTAAATTATAGAAGGCACCAGATTATTATATAAAACCTTTATAAATGGGCTCTCGCCTGTGGAAAAAGCGTATAACCGCCAGGGCGGTTGTACGCTTTTTCCATAAGAGACGGCCTTTTAGTTTTTTAGGCCGCTCACTATGTCCAATGGACTCCGTGACCTTCGCCAAAAGCAGATGCTGTTGCAGTTTTCCATGACCCTTTTCTGCATCCACGGTAATTACGAAATGCGGCCCACCCGGGTGATGCAGGTGGATGGATGAGGCGGCAGGATAAATAGGAAAGCTTATCGTCTGAAAGACTGGCACGGTGGCAGGGTGTACGTGGAGTCCGCTTTTCTGTCCATACTTTTCGCCAGAGACGGGGAGGTCAATGACCTGGATGGCACGGAAACCTTGGTCATTGGAGGCGCCTACAGCCCCGATAAGCCCATGGCCCTGGTTTCCAGATAAGCAGCTGGACGGAAGGATCCGGAAACGGGTGGAGCAGGTCATAAAAAAAAGGCAGGAGAAAGTGGATGTTCTGCTGACCCATACCATCCCCGCCCGTTAGATTTCATATCTCCATCTTCGCCCCTGGTTGGGAATCGATGGTCATCGGATTACCATATTTTTCAAAAAATTTTTCTAAGTGGGGTCTAGAAATGGAACTTTCAACGATATTAATAATAGAGGGATGAAAAGACCTCATGAGATGATGAATCTGATTTCCAAACGGCCATCCTCCATATCCGCGGTAAGGAGGATGGCAGGGGAGAGAAGGACATCAGGAAATTTCACTTTTTATCCCTCTGCTTCTGGAAACCCGGCCGGGAATCAGATGAAAATGTAAGAAAAATGAAGACAGAAAAGCAATAAGGAAGAGCGATCGCAGGACTTTCCTCTCTCTGACGACATGTTCCGAGCAGCACCCACGTAAGTGGGAGAGCCAAGGCGCGGACGCCTGATTCATTGGTTGAACTTACCTGGATACTCCCCTGATAGGCTTCTCTGTCTTTTTATTGCCTGATTTCATTTGGTTTCAAAAACCTGTCAAGTCCGCTGTTTTATTTTTTAGCGCCCATTTGCTCCGATTTTATCGGAGCTTTTTAGTTTGTTAAAGAAATTGAATGCTTTTATCCTTTCAAGATGCAGGAAAGAGTGAAAACATAGTTTCGGATTTTGTGAAAGAGTGAAATTTGTCCTTCAGGAAGCTCGAAGCGATTTTTATGAGTAAAAAATGAGAAAAATACGACCATAAGTCGAAAAAAGCCATGCTATAGTATGGCCAGCCGGTAATATACACCGGAGCGCGCTTCGGAGAAAGTAGATTTCTCATGAAAATTGCATATGAACACGACTATATTGATTCTCTTGTTTTGAAAGCACGGCAGGGCGATGACAGGGCGAAGGAGGATTTGTGCAAATGCTTTTGCCCGCTGGTGTACAAGCTTTCGAAAACGGCCTATGAGACCATTGAGTACGAAGACATGGCCCAGACTCTTTGGCTTGTTTTTCTGGAGAAACTTCCTCTCTATGATGCAGGAAGGGGGCTTCCTTTCCCTGCCTATATGAAGAGACATCTCACCTATGCCGCCTTGAATTTCATGCGGCAGCATGAAATGTTCCTGAAGCACAGCGGCATCAAAGATGGGAAAACGAAGGAGCTTCTCCTTTCCGGGGAAATCCGGTTGGATGGGGTTCGTCAGAACTGGTATGAAATAGGGGAGCCGTCCCTTTCCGAAAAGGAAGTGAACGCACTGATTCACGGATTCCATCTCACAAAGAGGCAGGAGGAGGTGCTCCGTCTCCGCATGGAGGGATACTCCTGGCTTACCATCGGTGAAATTTGTCACATTTCCTATAAGAATGTGTACAAGCACAAACGGAAAATCCAGGCCCTGGCCAGAAATGATGAAAATTTCAAAAAATATTTTGCCTGAGGGGGTCTAGAAAAAGAAGTTACCCCGATTGTAGTACCAGAAGGGAGAAATGAGAAACGGAACAACCTCGGCGGCCGAGGGGTTGAAAAATCTGTAAGTGGTTCCCTTCGGAAAGGGGAGCGAAATGAAAACGCTCAATCTTGTATTCAGAACATCCGGTAAGTCAACAATGACTGTCACTTTGACCAATCCCAAGGACAGCCTCACCAGGGAAGAAGTGAACGCGGCAGCGGCCAAACTGATTCCCATTCTTATCACCCGCAGCGGGGCGGAAGTGACGGAGCTTGAAAAAGCCACCATTTCTACCACCACCACGGAAGAGTTGGCATAAGGAGGTGATCTATCATGGCTGCAACAAAAAACATGACTGATATCAAACTGCAGGTCATCGTTGAAAACGGTACCACCGCAAGCGGTAAGAAAGCCACCAAGAACATTTCCTTCAACCAGATCAAGCTCACCGCCTCAGACGATGAGCTGCTGGATGCAGGAAAGGCAGTGGCAGGCCTTCTCTCCACCAGTCTCGCCGGCATGCGCCTGGTCAATACCTATGACCTTACCGATGCAGGATAAGACATGAAAAAATCCCCGCTCACCTTGGGCGGGGATTTTTTATTGCCTATTGAGTTGTCGAAATGAATGAAATAGGAGTATTTGGTGTCTTTGAATGAATTGCCCCATTTTCCGGCATATTCTGCTGTTTTTTATGTTTCTGGCCGCTTATTCCTATATATTTATATAGAAAATTTCAATAGCCCTTGGGCTCTGCTGCTGTGTGCAGGCTGAAGAGCCCACAAAAAATGCATAAAACTCAATTTTTTCAACTATGCGGCTTCATGGGCACCAGTAGTTTATTATCTAGAACGCAGGATAATAAAAAGCTGCTATATAGTGTTCTGCAATGTTCTATGATGATATCCTGCCTATTCAATCTTTTATTTAATCTTGAATTTTAGGAAACATAATAAATCGCTTCTTCCTAAAGAGTAGAGATATTATACAGGATATTGCATAATAATAATATTCACACATAACAACAAAATACCGTATGTAGAATCAATATTGTATGCTCTACTATATATAGTATAGTTTGCATATAAACAGTTAATTTACTTTTTTGTAAAAATACGGTATCCTATGGTTGACAGATAAAATGACCGGCGGAATATCAGGGAATTTTATTTGTTGAAGACATGATAGCTTCCCTAGATGCTGCGGGAAAATTCTATGGACAGGGGGAAAGAGGGTGGTTCATCAAGAAAAGGAAAATGCAGAGCAGGAATCTATTTTATCAGTGAGATAAAAAGTCGTTTTTTAAGAAAGGAAAAATATGAGTACTACACAAAAGATTTTGAGTATTTTTCCGGAATTTTCTAATCATGGTATGAATTGCGGATGTAATATCCTTATCTTTGGCAATCAGGTGCCGCAGATGGAATATATGGCCATTAAGACGTATCTGAATAAGATGGATCGAAAATTCAGAAAAAGCGGACAGTCTATTCACCATGAAAATTTGTTTGACACGGCGAAGAGAGGACAGGCACTGGTTCTTCCTGAAGGAGATATCCTTCTGCCTGTGAAAATGGGCTCCGGGAAGAGAAACAACACCGGATACCTTTCCCTGGCCCATGTACGTTCCCTATACACCGATGGAGACGGCTATGCTACAGCTGTTCTTCAGTATGATGAATACAGGGACCACACCCTGTCCATTCACCTGCTATGCAAAGCAGAGTCAGTCATGGACAGAATAAACCGGGCTTTTCGTAGATTTCCGAATCTGGACAACCAATCCATCAGCCTTTCCGCTTTATCGATAGATAAGCTGGTCGATGAATATATGAAACGGAAAAGGGGACCCCATCTGATGCAGAATGAGGGTTGGAATCAGTTCATCAAGGACTGTGCCAGCCATTACCGATACAAAACAAAAGAGGAAGTGCAGGCCCTTATTTCCTCCTGGCGGGATATGCTGAAGAATGCACAGAATGACGATGAAATCGAAGAAAAGGAACTCTTCCTTGACCGGTTGGAAATGGCCTGCATCGGGCTTCACGTTGTCTTCGCAGCTGATACGACCTATGAGACGGTCAAAGGAAATGGCACAGAAGCGTCTCCTGAAGTGCAGGTACCAAAGAAGGTCCGTCTTCCACAAAAGCGGATCAATACCGGGTGGGACGAAAAACTGTCATTTCCTGCGTTTGCTTCCATACATTTGGATGCCTTCGTAAAGGCAGTGAATGTTTCTCCTGTTATGGAAAGCATACAGCGGATTTCAGAGGGGTTAAGAAACATGGGCGTTTTGGCATCGCTTTCCAGAATGGCCAGGGATATGGGAACTATTTTTCAACAGGAATCGGTCTTGCAAAACTTGGGCAGCACAGAAATGCAGGGGATTTTGAGAAATGCCATGGGAAAGCCGTTGATTTCCACTGAACTTGCTGAAAGTTTGAAACATGCCATGGAACCACCTTTCATGGCAGCGGAAATATCGCAAACCATGCGCATGGCAGAAGAGGCAGCCGGAAATATCCCCCGCATATCAGGCCTTCTGATGAAGAATCCTGCCGACTATCAGCGCATTACCCGTCCCTTGGGAACCCTGGATCCTTCCTGCTTTTTCAATGCCGGACTGATTCACCAGGCAGCTTATACTTCAAAACTGGCAAGCTGCAGCTATTGGTCAAGGCAGATGGGCATAGCAGATGATGACAGCGATGAGTAAAATAAAGGAAGTCTGTGATTGATTCCCAAATAACCTGCAGGGAAAACTCTGCAGGTTATTTTTATTGGGAAATTAGAAATGAAATATAATTTTATGAAATGACAGAATTTAACATTGGTGTTTTGCATAATATAGTTATAATATAGTTAAAAATATAGTTAAAGAAGATTGCCGAAGAAATGGAAAACAGCAGGACGGCATTTAGCTGCGATATACTTTGTTATTACATGGAGGAGGCTTAAGAATGGGTGATAAACTTTTTTCAGCAAGAAGATGGAAGGACCCTCCTGCTTACAGAGTGGTAAAAGTCGGAGGAAGTAAGGAAGATAAAATTAACGGCGCTATATGGGCGCTAAAAAATGGTATTATCAACAAAGAAAAATACGATAAACAGATAAAAGAAATTGAAGAAGAATTCAAAAATAAATAATTTACGATAGAAGCACTTACAGAAATGCAGGTGCTTTTATCTTTGCTATCAATGAAGAGCAGGCAGGGATACTAATCTATATATCTTCCTGTATAGGGGAAGTTTCCAGTGTAGATATGAGTTTGTATTCACCCTATCATAATTGCCCTTTCAGGCAACGGAGAAGCTCCCTTTGGTGGCTGCGCCACCACCTTTACCCAAAGGGAAGCATGTCACTGGATTCTCAGTCGTCTGCGACTCCCTACAGCACGGCTATCACCGACTCACTGGATTCTCAGGTCTCTAACGTTCCCCTACGAATCCAGTTCGCTGGAGTGACTCCAGTTCCTTTGCCACCCCAGCGGAGCTGGGGCACTATGGGTGCTTGCCAATGTGCCACATGACTCTGCGGGAAAGCGTAGAGCGGTCTATTCTGCCCCTGCATAGGAGGTAGCCGCCAAAGGCGGCTGATTTGTTGAAATGTTGTTCTTGCTAAATAACTCCGTTGTTACCTTGTCATTTCGACCGCAGCGTAGTGGAGAAATCTCCCTGCTCTATAATGAACATCACCGATGACTCTAAGTTTAGGGAAGCACTGATTAATTCATAGAGTCTGCTTTTATAAGAATTTTTATGCACTGCTTCGTCATGGGACTC
>ERZ507008.118-NODE-118-length-30429-cov-11.2104_pt1 | contig 30429 bp, 30 predicted proteins | sample MGYA00512879_ERZ507008 | MGnify/ENA metagenome assembly ERZ507008 | reverse complement strand
GCATAAAAATTCAAGAATAAAAGCAAACAATGATTTAATCAGCGCTTCCTTAACGCGCCCTTGCGGGCGCGAGGGTTGATGGCCCGTGCGCTGCCGCGCCGGGCCAAAGTTTCTGTCCGGGACCGGCTTCGCCTCCCGGACGGTTTGAGGGCATTTGCTCAGGGTAGTTATATAGTATCGCTGCGCTGGCGAAGTGGGTGTCCTTGCGGGCACCAATTTTATATGCCGCCTGTAGGCAGTGAAAACCTTTACAGCCGGACTTCGCCCGATGGAAAACAAGCCAACCGCCCTGCGGGCATTTCCCTCGCGCCGAAGGCGCGGTTTTATGGTTCTCCCGCCGCAGGCGGGCATATATACTCATCGCCGCGAAGCGGCGATACCACAACCCTCGGGCCCAAAGGGCCCGTCAAACCTGAGAACCCTCCGGCCAACGGCCGGTCCATCTTAAGAACCTTCCCTTCTGAACCTTTTGAACCCTCACATCGAAGGTGTGTCCAATGGTGCCTGCCGCCACCGTCATCTCGAGCGGAGCCGCATGCCGCTATGGGGAGCAGATGGAAACCGATCCCATGATGCTCTGAGCCGAGAGATCTCCTACCGTAATGCCGCCCGTACCATCAGAGGGGGGGAGATTTCTCCACTCCGCTCCGCTCCGGTCGAAATGACGGGGATGGGGGCCGGCTTTTTTATAATCTGCGGCGAAGCCGCCACCACAACCTTCGGCCTGAAAGGCCGTCAAACTTAAGAACCTTAAGAACCCTCGGGGCGCAGCCCCGTCAACCCTCACGCCCGCAGGGCGTGTCCCATAGCCCTTTTTCAAAATCCCCTTGCCATTGAAGGCAAAATCATTTATCATAACAATGATATACTATTGCTTTCAAAGGGAAGCAGAGATAAAGGAGATTTTTGGAAGAATGAGAGCACGTGGTCTTTTATTTGGCGTGGCAGTGGCATTTTCTGTGTGGAATATCATTACCAATGGTGTCAATGTGCGGACTGTGGCAATCTGTGCCATGATCCTGGTATGCCTGGTCATTAATATTTACAATTATCGTCAGAAGCAGCAGCAGCGGGCAGCAGCGGAGGAAGCTGTAAGGGAGAAGGAAGAGGTTCGCCAGCTTCGGGCAGAGGCCCGGCGCAGGCAGAATCGGAGAAATAGGAAGCATCGTAAATAATTCTCTTTCTGCTTGAGGGGCCTTTGGCCCTTTTTCTGTTTTCAGGGAAAGTATGAGAAGATGGCATAGGTCATCTGAAAAGTCATAGCTTATTCCGGGAGGTACTATGCCGGCGGCGCTTATCTATCGCTGGGCAGTCTTTATTCTGCTCATTTTGGGTCTGATTCTTCTCATGAAGCACAAGGTGCTGACGCCTTTTGTATTCTGGTCGAGGATCCAGTATTATACGTTTTCTACTTTCACCCTTTTTGTGGTGTGGCTGGGGGCCACTCTGTTCCAGGTGGATGTGCCCTTCCTGTATACGGCGGACTGCCGTTACATAGTGGCGGCCAGTCTGGGGACTCTGTCCCTCATGTATCATCTCATCGTACGGCCCGGTGCCATTCGCACCCACAAGCTGAACGATATCAGCTACGAGCATTTTTCTTTCTACAATTACATATTTCACTATTTCATCCCCATCCTGATGCTGGTGGATTATATCTTCTTCGTGGATAAGAGGGACATGCACTGGTACACCATGTTTACCTGGATGATTTACCCTGCTTTCTATGTGGTATTCGTGTATTTCAGGGCCTGGGTGACCATCGTGACCCACGGGAAATCCCATCTTTATCCCTATACGTTCATGGATCCCAACTTCCATGGACCTCTCTCTATTGCCAGGGGGGTCCTCATCGTGGGTGCCCAGTTCTTCGTCATCGGCGTTTTCGTCTATGCCCTGGGCATGGGTCTTTTCTACCTGGGCATTCCGCCCCTTTCCTGGACTTTTAATGGATGAAATCCTGCAGGCGCTCCGTTGGGGCGCTTTTTTGATGGGCTTATGGCGGCACGGCTCTTTCGTCATCTCGAGCGTGGCTGCGTGCCGGTATGGGAGACAGATGGAAGACGCTTTTATGATACTCTGAGTCGAGAGATCTTCCGCCGTAATGCTTCATGTACCATGGTGGAGTGAGATTTCTCCACTCCGCTCCGCTACGGTCGAAATGACGAGAGGGGCGCTCGCCGCCACCGTCATCTCGAGCGGGGGTATGTGTCGGTATGGGGGCAGACGGTAACCGCTCCGATGATACTCTGAGTCGAGAGATCTCCCTCCGTAATGCCGCCCGTACCATCAGAGGAAGGAGATTTCTCCACTCCGCTTCGCTGCGGTCGAAATGACGATAGGGGGGCCCGCCGCCACCGTCATCTCGAGCGGGGGTATGTGTCGGTATGGGGGCAGACAAGAACCGTTCCCATGATGTTCTGAGTCGAGAGATCTCCTGCCGTAATGCCGCCCGTACCATCAGAGGAAGGAGATTTCTCCACTCCGCTTCACTTCAGTCGAAATGACGGAGGGTGTGGGCCGGCTTTTTTTATAATCTGCGGCGAAGCCGCCACCACAACCCTCGGGCCAAAGGCCCGTCAAACTTAAGAACCCTCCGGCCCATAGGGCCGGTCCATCTTAAGAACCTTTCCTTCTGAACCCTCACGCCGCAGGTGTGTCCCACGGCGTCAGCCGCGGCCCTTTTTTCTCCAGCCACAAAACATAGAGACATATAAGAAAATAAATGATATAATAATTCCGTTGCATTGAATTTATGCTTTTGCTGTAAGGAGTTTAATTGATGGCAGATACAAAAGACGTAAAGATGAAGGATTTCGAGGACCATTCCTATTTCTATAAGCCCTATTGGTTTGTGGTGGCTCTTGGCTTTATCCTGTGGGCCGCTTATGTATGCTGGACGGGGTACTGGGGGATTGTCCATCACAGGGTGCCGGTGATTGACCTGGGCATGCAGGTGGCCATTCTGTGGTGGCTTTTGGATACGATGCTCACGAAGACGGTATACCGGCTGGAAAAGGACCGCCTTTATATGCTGAAAACAGGCGTGGGGCACAAGAAGGAGCTTTCCATTCCCTATGAGGATATTTTCGGCGTCCACCATTTCAAAAACCAGCTCATGAAGCCTGTGACTTACCGTTATACCTTCCATCAGTATTCGAAGCTGGACAATCGTCCCATCTGGTCCCTGCTCTATGATATCGACAGTGACAAGAAGGTGGGCCGGGTGCTCATGAAGGCTTCCGAGGATTTCTGGAAGGAGTTTGAACGGCGCATGCCGGGGCAAATCCGCATTCCTCAGGAAGAAGTGGTTACGTTCACGTACAAGGCCATGGAAAAGAAACTTCGTGACCAGGGTTATTTCAAGGAACATCCGGAAATGTCCTTTGAAGAAGGCATCAAGCAGCTCCGCCAGAAGGGTACGGAAATGGGAGGCCGGGAAGATGAACTGACCGGTGCTGATTTCCACGGCGAAAAGGTGGAACTGGAAAATGGTACCAGTAAGGAAACGTTGGAAGCGGCCAGAAGAAAGATGGAGGAAGGAAGTCAAAAAGAATAGGTCCGTTGAGGGGGCTGTGAAAAGATGTAAATCATTTTTTCACAGCTCTTTTTTATATGGATGAATATATAAAATTATTATAGATACTTATAGAATGAATATATAGCAGGTAAAAAGAAAAAATAATCCATAGATTGCAGGCAGGCTATTTGCATTTATTCATAGATACATATCCCCGGACAGGGGGAAAGACATGGTGGCGAACGGGGGAGATTAAGGAAGGAAAGGCGGTAAAAAAATGAATCGCAATCTATCCATCATATATAGCAACTTCTAAAAAATAGGAGAATAAATGAGAATACAGAAGTATCATAATGATAAAACACAATAATAGGAATAAATAACCATAATATACTATATTTATTTGAAAATAATGGAAAAATCCTGTATATTGACTGTAGATATCTGCGGTTCCTGAAGTTTATGCAGCGAAGAAAGGAGGAGTTTCCCTGTTTGATAGATAACAGGATGGGCAGGCTTATTTTTCAGAAGCGGTGATTCTCCGGTTTCATGCCATTATTTCAAATAGAGAAGTCATTTTATGGAGAAGTCATGGGAAGGCTCTTGGAAAAGCGGATGAAAGCCTGCAGGAGGCGGGGCTCGCGGGCAGCTCTTTGTCCTCCCTTCAGGAAATTTCACAGGCGAAATGCTGATGGCATTCTTTGTCTAAGATGGTGTCAGCAGGTTTATTTTACGAAAGGTGGTTGACTCTATGGCATCTCCAAGCCCCCTCTCCATTTGTCTCACTAACATGGTTATCGTATTTGCAGTCCTCGTTTTCCTGGCGTTTGTGATCCAGCTGATTCACATCGTGGATCCCACGAAGAACAAGAAGAAATAGGAAGATAACGATTAAGGTTAGGAGGTAGACATTATGGATGGTTTTATGAGAGCCCTTGCTTCTGTGTGGACAGATTCGGGATTTGCTTCTCTTACGATTGAAAATATCATTATGATTCTGGTGGGCCTGGTGCTCCTGTACCTGGCCATTGCCAAGGAATATGAGCCTCTTCTGCTCATGCCCATCGCTTTTGGCGACATTATGGCCAATTTCCCCAACACCGGTTTTGAATCGGAAATGGGCGTCATGATGGCTATTGGATTTGGTATTAAGTATGAAATTTTCCCGCCATTGATTTTCATGGGTGTGGGAGCTATGACGGACTTTTCTCCCCTCATTGCCAACCCTAAAACCATGCTTCTCGGCGCTGCTGCCCAGATCGGCGTTTTCGTGGCTCTGGCAGGTGCCATGATTCTGGGCTTCAATGTGCAGGAAGCGGCAGCCATCGGAATCATCGGCGGCGCTGACGGCCCCACTTCTATTTATCTGACGTCCAAGCTGGCGCCCCACCTTCTGGGTGCCGTAGCCGTGGCAGCGTATTCCTACATGTCCCTGGTACCCCTGATTCAGCCGCCGATTATGAAGCTCCTCACCACGAAGGAACAGAGACAGATCCGCATGGTGAATCTTCGTCCAGTGACTCATTTCGAAAGGGTGGCTTTCCCCATTGTCGTATCTATCGTGGTTTCCTTGCTTCTCCCGCCGGTGGCATCCCTCATGGGCATGCTCTGCCTGGGCAATCTCTTTGAAGTATCCGGCGTAACCGGCCGTCTGTCTGATACGGCGAAAAATGCACTGTGCAACATCGTTACCATTTTCCTGGCAACCGGCACTGGCCTCACCATGACCGGCGACAAGTTCATCCGTGTGCAGACTCTGGAAATCATCTGCCTCGGTCTCGTAGCCTTTGCAGCAGGCACCGCAGGGGGCGTCCTCTTCGGCCAGCTCATGCGCATTGTGTCCGGCAACAAGGTGAACCCCCTCATCGGTTCTGCCGGCGTATCTGCCGTACCTATGGCAGCCCGGGTATCCCAGGTGGTAGGTCTTCGGGACAATCCCTCCAACTACCTGCTCATGCAGGCCATGGGTCCCAATGTGGCAGGCGTTATCGGCACCGCTGTGGCGGCAGGCACCATGCTGGCCCAGTTCGGAGGCTGATTTCCCTTAAAAAATCTGTCATTGATTATGAAAAAGCACTCTCTTTGGAGGGTGCTTTTTGTATATAATCATTTTTTATAGGGGCATATAGAAAATATAACGAATTGAGAAATTAGGAATAGTAGCATTTAATAGTTTATAAAATAAAAATTTATAATTTCGGTATATATTTCATGCAAAAGACTGTCAAAATCGGACGAAGAATATAGTAAATAGTATACGATGAAATCAATCGAATCATTAGCAGTAAAGTTTTGCATTTGCAGTTTTCAGGGGACAATGGGGAAGGAATAAATTTCAATGACTTAAATGGGAATCATAATCAATAGCATACTATTTTTTAAATAGAATAATACATTCTAAATTGAAATAGACAGCGGAGTGGTTGAATTTTGACAGGTCCATGAATACAATAAGCATAGATGCCTATGTAAGTGCATGCCATGTGCAGCTTCATAGATGAGAGCCCGACCCTGGGACTGTGAACAAAGGAGGATAGAAGGTTTACCAAGGGATTATCATTGTTTTCCGGATCATATTTCGGATTCATGTGGAAACTTGCAATTATTCTTTATAACTTTATATGAGTCCAACAATCTTCCGGAGAAAATTCCGATTTCTGTCCGGTGGGCATCGAACCTGGCAGCTATCGAAAAAAATCAAAAGGAAGGTGAACCTTATGGATCCAGCCATTATCACACTGTGTGTATTGGCAGTAGCAGCATTCCTGTTTGTTACCGAACTGATCCCGCTGGCAGTTACCGCTATGGCAGCCTGCACAGCCCTCGGTATTCTGGGCGTTCTCCCGGCTAAACAGGTATATGCAGGTCTTTCCAACTCCACCGTCGTTCTTTTCGGTGGTATGTTCGTTATCGGCGCCGCTATGTTCAAGACTGGCCTCGCTGAAACCATTGGTCTTGCTGTTGTTAGAAAAGCAGGTACCAAAGAAGTTCCGCTGATGGGCGCCATCATGCTGGTAACCATCATCCTGTCTTCCGTATCTTCCAATACCGGTACCGTAGCATGCCTCATGCCTGTAGTTATCGGTATTGCTCAGGCAGCTAACATTCCGGCTTCCAAGGAACTGATGCCTCTGGCAGTAGCTGCTAACGTAGGCGGCACCATCACCATGATCGGTACTCCGCCAAACGTTATCGTTACCGGCGCTCTGTCCGCTGCTGGTCTTCCGTCCTTCGGATTCTTCGAATTCGCCCTCATCGGTGTTCCGCTGTCCGTTATCGTCCTGGCTTACATGCTTACCATTGGCCGTAAGACCATTCCGGCTAAGTCTGCAGGCGCCATGGATGAAGAAGCTGTGAAAGCAGCTAAGGAAGAAGCAGGTGCTTCTGATGACGACGCTCCGAAGAGCAAGACAAAGATGTGGATTTCCGGCCTCATTCTGGTAGGCGTTGTTGTCTGCATGGCTCTGAACCTTAAGACCGTTCCTCTCCAGACTGCCGCTGTAACCGGCGCAATTCTCTGCGTCATCACCGGCTGCCTGAAAGAAAAAGAAGCTTATGCAGGTATCGACTGGGTAACCATTTTCCTCTTCGCCGGCATGCTTTCCGTAGCTACCGCTATGGATAAGACTGGCGCAGGCAAACTGATTGCCGACACCGTAGTTAACATGATGGGCGATCATCCAAACCCCATCGTTCTCTGCGCTGTACTGTACCTGATTTCCAACGTACTGACCCAGTTCATGAGTAACACTGCATCTGCAGCTCTTCTTGCACCAATTGGTATTTCCATTGCTCAGTCCATCGGCGCTGACCCGAAACCGGTACTTATGGCTATCGGTATCGCAGCATCCATGGCTTATGCAACACCAATGGCTACTCCGCCAAACACCCTGGTTCTCGGACCTGGCGGATTCTCTTTCAATGATTATGTAAAAGTAGGCGTTCCGCTCTGCATTATTACATTCATTGTAAGCGTAATCATTATCCCGATTTTCTGGCCATTCTTCCCGGGCTGATATATCTCTTAGCCTTTGGGACTGAAAGACTTGCTGTTAGAAGTGAGAGCTGCCTTTCCGGCGGCTCCCAGCTTCTGATTCTCACTGCGTGAGGCAGAATCCTCACCGGTATCTACTAAGGTACTGCAAAAAGAAAGGTGGATTTATACATGGACACTCCAAGCCCACTTTCCATTTGTATCGTCAATATGGTTATTGTATTTGCAGTTCTGATTGTTCTTGCTTTCATTATTCAGCTGATTCACGTTGTGGATCCAACCAAGAATAAAAAGAAATAAGTAAAACAAAACCATTAGAATTAGGAGGATACAATTATGGATGGCTTTATTAGAGCACTGGTTTCTGTATGGACAGATTCCGGATTTGCTGCATTAACATGGCAGAACATGGTCATGATTCTTGTCGGACTGGTTCTGCTCTATCTGGCAATCGCAAAAGAATACGAACCTCTTCTGCTGATGCCTATCGCTTTCGGCGATATCATGGCTAACTTCCCGAATACCGGTTTTGAAACCGATATGGGCGTTATGATGGCTATTGGATTTGGTATTAAATACGAAATTTTCCCGCCGCTGATTTTCATGGGCGTAGGTGCAATGACCGACTTTGGTCCCCTCATCGCTAACCCGAAGACCATGCTTCTGGGTGCAGCTGCCCAGATCGGCGTATTCGTAGCACTGGCAGGCGCTATGGCACTGGGCTTCAACGTCCAGGAAGCAGCTTCCATCGGTATCATCGGTGGCGCTGATGGCCCGACCGCTATTTATCTGACTTCTAAACTGGCTCCGCATCTGCTGGGCGCCATCGCTGTAGCAGCTTACTCCTACATGTCCCTGGTTCCGCTGATTCAGCCACCAATTATGAAGCTCTGCACCACCAAGGAACAGAGAAAGATTAAGATGGTTAACCTTCGTCCGGTTTCCCATTTCGAAAAGGTAGCATTCCCGATCGTCGTAGCTATTGTGGTATCCCTGCTTCTGCCGCCAGTAGCAGCTCTGATGGGTATGCTCTGCCTGGGCAACCTGTTCGAAGTATCCGGCGTAACCGCTCGTCTGTCTGATACCGCTCAGAACTCCCTGTGCAACATCGTTACCATTTTCCTGGCAACCGGCACAGGCCTCACCATGACCGGTGATAAATTCCTTCGTCTCCAGACCATTGAAATCATTTTCCTGGGTCTCGTTGCATTCGCAGCCGGCACCGCAGGCGGCGTACTCTTTGGCCAGATCATGAGAATTGCATCTGGCAACAAGGTAAACCCGCTGATTGGTTCCGCAGGCGTATCTGCCGTACCAATGGCAGCCCGCGTATCCCAGGTAGTAGGTCTTCGCGACAACCCGTCCAACTACCTGCTCATGCAGGCTATGGGCCCGAACGTAGCAGGCGTTATCGGTACTGCAGTTGCTGCAGGCACCATGCTGGCACAGTTCGGAGGCTGATTTCTGTAAGAAATCTGTCAATGAAAAGCATCCTCGAAAGAGGATGCTTTTTTATTGCGCCAAAAGCTGATTTGCTCCTTCCAAGCCCTTATAATAATTATTTATATCATCATATATAAAAAAACTAGAATGCTCATTTTAGGTAAACAATAAAACAGATAACTATAATTTTCAAAAAGTTGCATAGTATACAATGCGAACATGCAAATGATAATGAACATTGATAACTATGAATTTTCATAGAAGACGATGAAATCGTATACTATGAAAAATTTCAGCTTGAAAAGAGGAAGGAAAGAGGGGAGTATGGGGCAGGTTATTTTCAATTAGAAAATGACAAAAACAGGGGAAATGAAAGGAGCTTGGCAGCTATTTTCAAGGGGAAAGGAAGGATACATAGAATATTATGTAAATTTGCGAAAATCATAGCATCCATATAGAATGAACATAGGTGCCTATGTAATGCATATCAATCGCATCTACATAGATGCAGGCCCTGCCCCAGGGCTTTTCTCGAAGGAGGATAGAAGGTTTGCCGGGGATCGAATTATTTTCCGGATCGTATTCGGGATTCATATTCGGAATTCAGCATTTATTCTTTTATAACTTCATATGAGTCCTTATGACTTTCCGGAGAGTTCCGTTCTGATTTCCTCGTAAGCACCCGTAAAGGAAAAAAGAGTGGAAAAATCAAAAGGAAGGTGAACCTTATGGATCCAGCCATTACTACACTGTGTGTACTGGCAGTAGCAGCATTCCTGTTTGTTACCGAACTGATCCCGCTGGCAGTCACTGCAATGGCAGCCTGCACAGCCCTCGGTATTCTTGGCGTTCTTCCGTCCAAACAGGTTTATGCAGGTCTTTCCAACTCCACCGTCGTTCTTTTCGGTGGTATGTTCGTTATCGGCGCCGCTATGTTTAAAACAGGCCTGGCAGAAGCAGTAGGCCTGTGGGTAGTAAACAAAGCAGGTACCGGTGAAGTCAAACTGATGGGTGCCGTTATGCTGGTAACCATCATCCTGTCTTCTGTATCTTCCAATACCGGTACCGTAGCATGCCTCATGCCGGTTATTATCGGTATTGCCCAGGCAGCTAACATTCCGGCTTCCAAGGAACTGATGCCTCTGGCCGTAGCTGCTAACGTAGGCGGCACCATTACCATGATCGGTACTCCGCCAAACGTTATCGTTACCGGCGCTCTGTCCGCTGCTGGACTTCCGTCCTTCGGATTCTTCGAATTCGCCCTTATCGGTGTTCCGCTGTCCGTCATCGTTCTTGCTTACATGCTGACCATTGGCCGCAAGACCATTCCGGTCAAGAGTGCAGGCGCTATGGATGCTGACGCTGTAGAAGCTGCTAAGAAAGAAGCAGGCGCAGGCGATGACGATGCTCCGAAGAGCAAGACAAAGATGTGGATTTCCGGTCTCATTCTTCTGGGCGTAGTTGCTGCTATGGCTCTGAACCTCAAGACCGTTCCTCTCCAGACTGCCGCTGTTACCGGCGCTATTCTCTGCGTCATCACCGGCTGCCTGAAAGAAAAAGAAGCTTATGCAGGTATCGACTGGGTAACCATTTTCCTCTTCGCCGGCATGCTTTCCGTAGCTACCGCTATGGATAAGACTGGCGCAGGCAAACTGATTGCCGACACCGTAGTTAACATGATGGGCGATCATCCAAACCCCATCGTTCTCTGCGCTGTACTGTACCTGATTTCCAACGTACTGACCCAGTTCATGAGTAACACTGCATCTGCAGCTCTGCTTGCACCAATTGGTATTTCCATTGCTCAGTCCATCGGTGCTGATCCGAAACCGGTACTCATGTCCATCGGTATCGCAGCATCCATGGCATTTGCAACACCAATGGCTACTCCGCCAAACACCCTGGTCCTCGGACCTGGCGGATTCTCTTTCAATGACTATGTCAAAGTCGGCGTACCGCTCTGCATTATTACCTTCATTGCAAGCGTTATCATTATCCCGATTTTCTGGCCATTCTTCCCAGGCTGATTTCCAGCTGTGGAAAAGAAAGTCAATTGAAATTTTTCAGGAGATGGGAAGCGCTTCCGGCGCTTCCCGGCTTCTGATTCTCACTGCGTGAGGCAGGAACCTCACTGGTATCTACTAAGGTACTGAAAAAAAGAAAGGTGGATTTATAGATGGATACTCCGAGCCCACTTTCCATTTGTATCACTAACATGGTTATCGTATTTGCTGTTCTGATTTTCCTTGCTTTCGTTATTCAGCTGATTCACGTTGTGGATCCAACCAAGAACAAGAAGAAATAAGTAAAACATAACCATTAGAATTAGGAGGATACAATTATGGATGGCTTTATGAGAGCTCTCGTTTCCGTATGGACTGACTCCGGCTTTGCCGCCCTCACCATCGAAAACGTCATTATGATTCTGGTAGGACTTGTCCTGCTCTATCTGGCAATCGCAAAAGAATATGAACCTCTTCTGCTGATGCCCATCGCCTTCGGCGATATTATGGCTAACTTCCCGAATACCGGTTTTGAAACCGATATGGGCGTTATGATGGCTATTGGATTTGGTATTAAGTATGAAATTTTCCCGCCGCTGATTTTCATGGGCGTAGGTGCCATGACCGACTTTGGTCCCCTCATCGCTAACCCGAAGACCATGCTTCTGGGGGCAGCTGCCCAGATTGGCGTATTCGTAGCACTGGCCGGCGCTATGCTCCTGGGCTTCAACGTACAGGAAGCAGCTTCCATCGGTATCATCGGTGGCGCTGATGGCCCGACCTCCATTTACCTGACTTCCAAACTGGCTCCTCACCTCCTCGGTGCCGTAGCCGTAGCAGCTTACTCCTACATGTCCCTGGTTCCGCTGATTCAGCCGCCAATCATGAAGCTCTGCACCACCAAGGAACAGAGAAAGATTAAGATGACCAACCTCCGTCCTGTAACCCATTTCGAAAAGGTTGCATTCCCGATCGTTGTTGCCATCGTCGTTTCCCTGCTTCTCCCGCCGGTAGCATCTCTGATGGGCATGCTCTGCCTGGGCAACCTGTTTGAAGTATCCGGCGTAACCGCTCGTCTGTCTGATACCGCTCAGAACGCACTGTGCAACATCGTTACCATTTTCCTGGCAACCGGCACAGGCCTGACCATGACCGGCGACAAATTCATTCGTGTACAGACCCTTGAAATCATTGTTCTCGGCCTTGTTGCATTCGCAGCAGGCACCGCAGGCGGCGTACTCTTCGGCCAGATCATGAGAATTGCATCCGGCAATACTGTAAACCCGCTGATTGGTTCCGCAGGCGTATCTGCCGTACCGATGGCAGCCCGTGTATCCCAGGTTGTAGGTCTGAAAGACAACCCGTCCAACTACCTGCTCATGCAGGCTATGGGCCCGAACGTAGCAGGCGTTATCGGTACTGCAGTTGCTGCAGGCACCATGCTGGCACAGTTCGGAGGCTGATTTCTTCTGGAAATCTGGCAATGAAAAGCATCCTCGAAAGAGGATGCTTTTTTTATGCTTCCTTTGAGAAAAGAATCTTTCCCTTTGCGGCAGGTCTTAGGTGTCAGGGGCGGGTCCCATAAGAAAAAGGAAGCCGGATGTTCCGACAGGGGGAGGGGGATATGACGAGATCCATAAGCCATTATAATAATCTTCTATAGCATCATATAGAAAAATAAAATTCTGAAACAGAAAGCAGGTTTCTAAAGCAGAAAAGGAATATCCGGGGAAAGATGTTTTTTGTAAATGCTATTCACCAAAGGGAATAAAGATGCATCACAAGAGAATAGAAGAAATGATTTATCCGAAAATATCGGATATTTTTCCCCTTGTTTTTCATGGCAGCCTCCTTGAAAAGAGGGGATTTACATAGGCTGCAATGTATATACATATGCATTGAATACTATATAATTATAAATACATAGCTATATATATAGTAATATATGCAGATTTGATTATGAATTCTGCGGCAGTTACAATACAAATGAACGAGAGCGCAGTTCCGTTTCTTGTTTCCCATGTGAGTCTTTCCCGGAGACTGTGATGAAAGGAGGATAGCCGGTTAATCAGGGATACAACGGAATGATGCAGATTTTCCTATCGCAGTCAGCTATTATTTATGCTTATTTTTGAAGGTCTGCCATCTTCCGCAGTTAACAGTTCTTTTTTCTATGATGAGAAGAGAGACATTTCTTTAAAGGAAGGTGAACTTATGGATCCAGCTATTACTACACTATGTGTACTGGCAGTAGCAGCATTCCTGTTTGTTACCGAACTGATCCCGCTGGCAGTCACCGCTATGGCAGCCTGCACAGCCCTCGGTATTCTTGGTGTTCTTCCGTCCAAACAGGTATATGCAGGTCTTTCCAACTCCACCGTCGTTCTTTTCGGCGGTATGTTCGTCATCGGCGCCGCTATGTTTAAAACAGGCCTGGCAGAAGCAGTAGGTCTCTGGGTAGTAAACAAGGCAGGTACAAAGGAAGTACCGCTCATGGGCGCTATCATGGTCGTTACCATTGCCCTGTCTGCGGTTTCCTCCAATACCGGTACGGTAGCATGCCTCATGCCGGTTATCGTTGGTATTGCCAATGCAGCCCACATTCCGGCTTCCAAGGAATTGATGCCTCTGGCAGTGGCTGCTAACGTAGGCGGCACCATCACCATGATCGGTACTCCGCCAAACGTTATCGTTACCGGCGCTCTGTCTGCAGCAGGTCTTCCGTCCTTCGGATTCTTCGAATTTGCCCTCATCGGTGTTCCGCTGTCCGTTATCGTTCTGGTTTACATGCTCACCATTGGCCGCAAGACCATTCCGATCAAGAGCGCAGGCGCTATGGATGCAGCTGCCGTTGAAGCTGCTAAGAAAGAAGCAGGCGCAGGCGATGACAATGCTCCGAAGAGCAAAACCAAGATGTGGATTTCCGGTCTCATTCTTCTGGGCGTAGTTGCTGCTATGGCTCTGAACCTCAAGACCGTTCCTCTCCAGACTGCCGCTGTTACCGGCGCTATTCTCTGCGTCATCACCGGCTGCCTGAAAGAAAAAGAAGCTTATGCAGGTATCGACTGGGTAACCATTTTCCTCTTCGCCGGCATGCTTTCCGTAGCTACCGCTATGGATAAGACTGGCGCAGGCAAACTGATTGCCGACACCGTAGTTAACATGATGGGCGATCATCCAAACCCCATCGTTCTCTGCGCTGTACTGTACCTGATTTCCAACGTACTGACCCAGTTCATGAGTAACACTGCATCTGCAGCACTTCTTGCACCAATTGGTATTTCCATTGCTCAGTCCATTGGTGCTGACCCGAAACCGGTACTCATGTCCATCGGTATCGCAGCATCCATGGCCTTCGCAACACCAATGGCTACTCCGCCAAACACCCTGGTACTGGGACCTGGCGGATTCTCTTTCAATGACTATGTCAAAGTCGGCGTACCGCTCTGCATCATTACATTCATTGCAAGCGTTATCATTATCCCGATTTTCTGGCCATTCTTCCCGGGATAATCTATCCGGAAAAGTTTTGCCTTATGGGAAACAGAGTCTTCTCTGTCCCGTTTTCTGACGGGGCAGGGATCTCCCTTTTCCTCGAGACTGTATAAAAAGAAAGGTGGATTCATACATGGCATCTCCAAGCCCGCTGTCCATTTGTCTCACCAACATGGTTATCGTATTTGCGGTTCTGATTTTTCTTGCCTTCGTTATTCAGCTGATTCACATTGTGGATCCAACCAAGAATAAAAAGAAATAAGTACAATAATCATATAGGAGGATACAAACATGGATGGCTTTATGAGAGCTCTTGTTTCCGTATGGACTGACTCCGGCTTTGCCGCCCTCACCATCGAAAACATCATTATGATTCTGGTAGGCATTGTCCTGCTTTATCTGGCAATCGCAAAAGAATACGAACCTCTTCTGCTGATGCCCATCGCTTTTGGCGATATTATGGCTAACTTCCCGAATACCGGTTTTGAAACCGATATGGGCGTTATGATGGCTATTGGATTTGGTATTAAATACGAAATTTTCCCGCCGCTGATTTTCATGGGCGTAGGTGCAATGACCGACTTTGGTCCCCTCATCGCTAACCCGAAGACCATGCTTCTGGGCGCAGCTGCCCAGATCGGCGTATTCGTAGCACTGGCCGGCGCTATGATCCTGGGCTTCAACGTTCAGGAAGCAGCTTCCATCGGTATCATCGGTGGCGCTGACGGCCCGACCTCCATTTACCTGACTTCTAAACTGGCTCCTCACCTTCTGGGTGCTGTAGCCGTAGCAGCTTACTCCTACATGTCCCTGGTACCCCTGATTCAGCCTCCTATCATGAAGCTCTTCACCACCAAGGAACAGAGAAAGATCAAGATGACCAACCTTCGTCCTGTAACCCATTTCGAAAAGGTGGCATTCCCGATCGTCGTTTCCATCGTTGTTTCCCTGCTGCTCCCGCCGGTAGCAGCACTGATGGGTATGCTCTGCCTGGGCAACCTGTTTGAAGTATCCGGCGTAACCGCTCGTCTGTCTGATACCGCTCAGAACGCACTGTGCAACATCGTTACCATTTTCCTGGCAACCGGCACAGGCCTTACCATGACCGGCGACAAATTCATCCGCGTACAGACCCTGGAAATCATCTGCCTCGGCCTGGTTGCATTCGCAGCCGGCACCGCAGGCGGCGTACTCTTCGGCCAGATCATGAGAATTGCATCGGGCAACAAGGTAAACCCGCTGATTGGTTCCGCAGGCGTATCTGCCGTACCAATGGCAGCCCGCGTATCCCAGGTAGTAGGTCTTCGCGACAACCCGTCCAACTACCTGCTCATGCAGGCTATGGGCCCGAACGTAGCAGGCGTTATCGGTACTGCAGTTGCTGCAGGCACCATGCTGGCACAGTTCGGAGGCTGATTTCTTCTGGAAATCTGTCAATGAAAAGCATCCTCGAAAGAGGATGCTTTTTTGCTCTGGCGGCGCTGCCATTGGACACACCCTATCGGGTGTGAGGGTTCAGCGGGGAAGGTTCTTAAGATGGACCGGCCGTTGGCCGGAGGGTTCTTAAGTTTGACGGGCCTGAAAGGCCGTCAAACTTAAGAACCTTAAGAACCCTCGGGGCGAAGCCCCGTCAACCCTCGCGCCAAAGGCGCGTCCAAAGGGCCATCATTATCCTCTTGCATTCTCTCTGAAATGCTGATATCATTACACTTGATAAGGAGTACTAATTATGCAGCTAATTGATTTATCTGATGTACAAGATTTCAGCGCAGCCCGTTTTCTGCTGTACTGGCTGATTGCTTCCGTGGTGGCCATCATTGTGGCCTACAGTATCGGACAGGAAAACAAACTGAAGTGGTTCAGGCAGCGCAAATCCAATGGTTTCATGGTGCGCCGCGGGGTGTTTGGCAATTTCAGTCTGCTGGGCGTGCCGAATTCCAAAGAAGGCTTTGCCATTACAGCAGGCATCTTTATCGGTTCCGGTGTGATCTGGGCACTTCTGGTATTTGTCATTCTTCCTGTTTTCGGTTATAATTTATAATGTAAGAGTTTTACAGTTTCATATTCTGTTTCCTGCGTATGGCACAGGGGTAGGAAATCCATCCTGATAGAAGGACCTGGCATTGAAAAATGTCAGGTCTTTTTTTTAGGAATATATGCATGGCAGGTTATCAAACAGGATGGGCAGAGACAATCTATTTCATAAAGGCAGTTATTTGTATTTTTATTCATTTGGGAGGTTTCAATGACAGCCTGGGAAAGTATTGCCAAAGAGTTGTTCAGCGGGGTCATGGGCATGGGAGACCCTTCGGTGTGGATGATGTTCCTCATCGGCGGTATCCTGATTTATCTGGGGGTGAAAAAGGATTATGAACCCATGCTTCTTTTCCCCATGGGGGTAGGCTGTATCCTGGCCAATATCCCCGGTCATTTTGCAGTGATTCCCACAGGCGGCGGAGAGCCGGGCTTCCTGTCCGTGCTTTATGAGGCAGGCATTGCCAATGAGCTCTTCCCGGTGCTCATCTTCATTGCGGTGGGAGCTATGTGTGAGTTCGATCCCCTGATCCGGGCGCCTTATGTCATGCTTTTTGCAGCAGCTGCCCATTTCGGCATTTTTGCTGCGGCCTTCCTGGCATCGCTGGCGGGATTTCCTTTCAATGAAGCGGCGTCCATCGGCATCATCGGCGCCGCTGACGGTCCCACCACCATTTTTGTGGCCCAGAAATTTGCCACCAATCTTCTGGCGCCGCTGACGGTGACGGCTTTCTGCTATATGTCCCTGGTGCCGATTATCCAGCCGCCCATTGTAAAGCTTTTGACTACGAAGAAGGAGCGCATGATCCGCATGCCCTTCAAGGCGGAGAAGCCTGTTTCTTGGACGGCCCGTTTCCTTTTCCCCCTGATGGTGGTGCTCATTGCCGGCATTCTGGCGCCTATTTCCGTACCCCTTATCGGTGCCCTCATGTTCGGCAATCTGCTGAAGGTATCGGGAGTTACAGATTCTCTGTCCAATGCGGCGCAGAATGAGCTGTCCAACCTGGTCACCCTTCTTCTGGGCATTACCGTAGGGGCCACCATGACGGCGGAAAATATCCTGACCATGGACGTGCTCAAAATCCTGGTGCTGGGCGCTCTGGCCTTTGTATTCGATACGGTGGGAGGCGTTCTCTTTGCCAAGCTGGCCAATCTGTTCCTCACGAAGAAAATCAATCCCATGATCGGTGCCTGCGGTATTTCTGCCTTCCCCATGTCCGGCCGGGTCATTGCGAAGATGGCGCTGAAGGAGGACCCGTCCAATTATATTATCCAGCATGCCATGGGGGTCAACGTGGCAGGCCAGGTGGCGTCAGTGGTAGCCGGCGGTCTGGTGCTGGCATTGATTCCCGTACTGGGATAAGGAGGAAATCATGACGACTGTAGAATCATCGCTGGCATTAATGGTGATTGCCTATCCTCTTCTTTTCGTGGTGATGGCTGTATTTGCCGGACTCACCTATCTTCTGAACCGGATGTTTCAGGAAAGGAAATAGGGAATGGTGAAATAGGGAAAGGGTTCTCTTCCTTTCACAGGGGAAGGTCTCTCCTGACGTGGCAGGCTTTGCGGAAGACTGTTTTTTTCTCTGAAGCGGAAGAGGGGCAGCACTTTTCTATAAAAGACAATCAAAAAGGGCTGTGAAGAAATGATTTTCATTTTTTCACAGTCCTTTTTATTGCTTTTTATTTACTTTCAAAGAATGCTTTGTAAGCCAGGTAGGTTTCGTAGGCATCGGCCTTGGAGAGGAGGTCGTAGGGGGAGTGCATGGACAGCATGGCTGTGCCGCAGTCCACCACTTCAGCGCCCCAGTCGGCCATCATGAAGGCGATGGTGCCGCCGCCGCCCTGGTCTACCTTGCCCAGTTCGCCAATCTGCCAGCATACGCCGGCTTCGTTGAAGATGGTGCGGATTTTCTGCAGGAATTCCGCATTGGCATCATTGCTGCCTGCTTTGCCCCGGGCGCCGCCGTACTTGGTGAGGTTAATGCCGTAGCCCATGAAGGAAGCGTTGTCCTTTTCCGAAACTTCGGGGAACATGGGGTCCAGGCAGGAGTTTACGTCGGCAGAAAGCATTTCGCTGTTTTCCATGGTTTCATAGAAATCAAGGATGGTATCCTGTCCCTGGAGGGAGAGAAGCTTCATGACGAATTTCACGAAATAGGAGGATTCCATGCCTGTGTTGCCGTAGGAACCGATTTCTTCCTTATCGGTGAGGAGAGCGGCCTGGGTCTTAACTCCCGGCTTGGCGTCCAGAATGGCTTCCAGGTTGGCATAGGAGCATACCCGGTCGTCCTGTCCGTAGGAGGCGATGAGGGAACGGTCGAAGCCCACGTCCCGGCTCTTTGTGGCCGGCACCAGTTCCAGTTCGGCGGTGGCAAAGTCTTCTTCTTCAATGCCATAGGTGTCTTTCAGCCATTTCATGAACAGCTCCTTCGGCTTGGCTTTGCCTTCGGCGTTGGTCCAGGCAATGGCCTGCAGCTGTTCGCCGGTAATGCCTTCGGCCAGGGTCTTCTTCATCTGGTCCTGGGCCATGTGGATGAGAAGGTCGGATACGTAGAAAATGGGGTCTCCTTCCTTCATGCCCACATTGATTTCCACTTTCTTTCCGTCTCTGGTATAAATGACGCCGATGAGGGCCAGGGGGATGGTGGGCCACTGGTATTTCTTAATGCCACCGTAGTAGTGGGTGCGGAAATAGACCACCCCTTCCTGCTCATGCACCGGGTTGGCTTTCAGGTCCAGCCGGGGAGAGTCGATGTGGGAGCCCACGATTTTGATGCCTTCATGCACCGGTTCTTCGCCGATGACGGCCAGAATGACCGATTTGCCTTTCTGGTTCCAGTATACTTTGTCACCGGGCTTCAGGGATTTCATGGTGTACACCGGTTTGAATCCTTTTTCTTCGGCCTGGCGGATGATTTCAGCCGCTGCCAGCCGCTCGGTGCGGGCGGTGTCAAGGAAAGCTTTGTATTTCTCGCCATAATCCATAACGGCCTTTCGCTCTTTCTGATTCATGCGCTGCCATACGGATTTTGTTCTGCTGTATGTTTCTTTCATAGCAAACCTCCTGTAATAGAGAATAATTATCACATTTATCATTATACTACAGAGACTCCGGTGGGGCTATGGGAATTATGGGCTGGCCCCTTTCCCTGCCGGCGGAAGCACTTTCCGATTCCCCGTTCCAATTCCCCAGTCCCCAATTCCCCAGTCCCCAATCCCCAGTCCCGGTCCCCATTTCCCATACCAGGTGCCTGCTTTTCCGGCGGCTCATCAGTCTTGGTGGCATAGGATTTCCTTTCGTGGTATACTTTCATTAATTACTTTCCAAGCAGGGGTATCCCTGGGGGAGGATAGAAGTATAGGAGGAGTTTTAACAAATGAACAACGAAAAAGCAGACGTCCGCCTGGAAGATGTGGAGGGGACGAAAGCGGAGCTGGATAAGAAGGCTCAAAAAATGCTGGAGGATAAGGATGCCGATTCCCGTATGAGGATCTATGATGGACCTCTGGGTAAAGCCATTGTGGTCCTTTTATGTGTGTGGACTGCATTTCAGCTGTATTTCACCACCATCGGCGCCATCAGTGCCATCAACCTTCGGGCTATCCACTGCATTTTCCTTCTGGTATTTACTTTTCTTTTATTTCCTACGTATAAGAAGGAGAAGAGGCGTAGGAAACTGCCGCCGCTGTGGGACTGGTTCTTTATTCTGGGGTCCGCAGGGTCTTTCCTGTACCTGATTTTCAACTATACCCGCATTGCCCAGACGGGAGGACGCATCAGCAGTCTGGAAATCGGCATCGCCTTTGTAGCTATTATCTGCGTATTTGAAGCGGCCCGGCGTGCTTCGGGAAATCTGGCCATTCTGGCGGCCCTGTTCCTGGCGTACAACTGGTTCGGCGCTTACCTGCCGGGATACCTGGGACATAACGGATTTACGCTGAAGCGTGTGCTCATTACCCAGTTCTGGGGCACCCAGGGCCTTCTGGGCACCGGTATCGGTGTATCGGCGACCTATATTTTCCTGTTTGTCGTTTTCGGTGCGTTTTTGAAATACAGCGGATTTTCCCATTTCATCAATGATTTTTCCCTCACCCTGGTGGGCCGTACGTCCGGCGGTCCTGCCAAGGTGGCAGTCATTGCCTCGGGTCTCATGGGCATGATCAATGGTTCCGCCATTGCCAATGTGGCTACCACCGGCACCATTACCATTCCCCTGATGAAGCGTACCGGCTACAAGAAGGAATTTGCCGGCGCCGTAGAAGCGGTGGCATCCACCGGCGGCCAGTTTACGCCGCCTATTATGGGGGCCGTGGGCTTCGTGATGGCGGAATTTCTGAATCTGTCCTATACCTATGTGGCTCTGGCTGCGGTAACACCGGCGCTTCTCTACTATGTGGGTCTTCTTCTGGCCGTTCACTTTGAAGCTAAAAGGCTGGGCCTATCCGGCATTGCCAAAGAAAATATTCCTGATGCCATGAAGGTCATCAGGGAGCAGGGCCATCTGGTACTGCCTCTGATCAGCCTTATCGGCCTCATGTTTGCAGGATTCACACCTCTCTATGCAGCGGTGATTTCCATTTTCGTTACCATCGGAGCCAGCTGGCTTCGGAAGGATACCCGCATGACGCCGGACAAAATTCTGGCAGCTGTGGTGGAGGGATCCAAGAGTGCTATTTCCGTCGGGGTCTGCTGTGTCATCATCGGTGTTATCATCGGTACGGTAACCCTCACATCCCTGGGACTCAATATGGGATATCTGATCCTTTCTGTGGTGAATGGAGGAAGCATTTATCTGGCCGGTTTCCTGGTCATGATTATGTCTGCCATTCTGGGCATGGGCGTTCCCGGTGTGGCTGCCTACGTTATCGTGCAGGCCGTGGCAGTACCGGTGCTGATTAAAGCAGGGGCCATGCCTCTCATTGCTCACCTGTTCTGCCTGATTTACGCCTGCCTGTCCAACATTACTCCGCCGGTAGCCATGTCTGCCTATGTGGCATCGGGCATTGCTGATTCGGACCAGACGAAGACAGGCCTTTGGGCGGTGCGTCTGGGACTGATCGGATTTATTATTCCTTTCTTTTTCCTGGATAATCCGGTGCTTCTCATCGGCGTGTCCAAGACAGCCACTCTCTTTGATACGGGATGGGCAGTCTTTACGGCCATGGTGGGTACCTTTGCCCTGGTGGCCGGGCTGGAAGGATGGATCCTTCGCCGCTGCACATTGGTGGAAAGAATCATCCTCATCGCATCATCGCCGTTCCTGCTTCTGCCCGGCGTCCTTACCGATGCGGCCGGTGCTGCAGGCATTGCGGCGGTATGCATTTACCAGTGGATGAGAAGAAATAAAGAGAAGAAAGAAATGGAAGCAGCATAGCAGAAACAGGGGCCCTGTTTTTTGGATTTACGCCGGGCTTCTGTGATATATTAGTGAAGAATTGCAGTAAGGGAGGAAACAGTATGAAAAACTGGAAAAAAGTATTGGCTGTGTCCATGGCGGCCATGGTGATGGCAGGTGCCCTGGCAGGGTGCGGAGATGACAAAAAAGGCGGCAGTGCCAAGCCGGCTGCAGGACAGACCCTGAAAATCAATTTCCCCACCGCCGGAGCATCGGGGGCCCTCTATGCCGTAGGGGCAGCTATTACCAATATGTGGAGCAATAATGTGCCCGGCGTCCAGGCAGCCAGCCAGGCCTCTGCCGGCGGCATTGAAAACCTGAACATGGTATCTGACGGGGAAGCCCAGGTATCCATTGCCATTGCCAGCAATGTGTACCAGTGCTATAAGGGGCTGGACTCATTCAAAGACCATGCCTATCCGGACCTGAAGGTCATCGGCGGATTGTACCTCAATCCGAACCAGGTGGTGGCCAGCGCCAATTCGGGTATTGAAAACATTCAGGATATCAAAGGCAAGCATTTTGCCGTAGCTTCCGCCGGCTCTTCCGTGTATAACGAAGCAGAGGCTCACCTTACCACGGCAGGCATGAAGTTCCCTGACGACATCAAAGCAGAATATATTACCTTCGGCGATGCAGCTGATATGATTCAGAACGGATCCATCGACGGCGCCTGGATCATGTCCGGCGCTCCCGCTTCCGCTGTTACCCAGGCTCTTACCAGCGGTGCCCATCTGGTGCCCATTGACGACAACCTTATGAAAGAACTGAAAGCTAAGTACCCCTGGTACACCAGCTACACCATCAAGGCAGGCACCTATCCAAACCAGGATAAGGACATTCAGACTTCTGCCATTAAGATGGTCATGTTCTGCCGCGGCGATCTTCCGGACGATGTGGTGTACCAGCTCACCAAGACCCTGTGGGAACACATGGATGAAATGGGACAGTCCCAGAAGAACCTGAAAGGCCTCACCGCAGAAAACGCAGTGAAGGATATTGCCGGCGTACCGCTCCATCCGGGCGCTGAAAAGTACTACAAGGAAATCGGAGTGCTGAAATAGTCTGCAGCCAAAAACGCTTCCCCCTGGGGAGGCGTTTTTTGAGTTAGTGGACTAGTGGACTAGTGGACTAGTGGACTGGTGGACTAGTGAACTAGTGGACTAGCTCACCAGCCTACTATCTCCCCTTGACTCAAGTGCCCTTTAAGTTTCTATAATAAGGAGGATGAAACAGTTTCCTGTGTATTCCTCTCTATGATAAAATAAGCATAGAACAGGAGGACATATGATACATCGCTTTCATCAGGACAAAAACAGGTGGGACGGCGTGGAGCCCCATATTTACAAAGAGAACCCCGGCGTTTTCCGGGATGTGACCAAGCAGGTCCTTTTTGACAACGAGGCGGACCTTCCGGTACAGTTCCGTTATTTCCAGGTGGAAAAGGGAGGATTTTCCTCCTTTGAGCATCATAAGCACATGCACGCGGTTATGATTTTCAAAGGGAAGGGCCATGCCCTTCTGGGAAATCAGGTGGTGGAAGTCCATGAAGGGGATTTCATCACCATTGCGCCCTGGGAATGGCACCAGTTTAAGGCGGATATGGGAGACATCCTTGGATTTCTCTGTCTGGTGAACCATGACAGGGATATTCCGGTGTATCCCACGGAAGAGGATATACGGGAAATCCGGAAAAATCCGGAGGCGGCGCGCTTTCTGGACGAAGAGTAGAAGGGCCTGCCGAAGGGCAGGTTTTTCTTATGAAAGGAGAAAAAGAAATGGAACAGGAGAAAAAAGCAGGACTTGGCGGGGAGCATTACATTCCCTATGAGGAAAGAAAGGGAAACGAATCCATTGTGTATTTCACCCGTGATTTATCGGCAGAGGGACTTATCCGCCTGTATGAGAAAATCAAAGAGAACCTTACCGGCAGAGTGGCAGTGAAGCTTCATACCGGGGAGCAGCATGGCCCCAATATCATTCCCCGTCCCTGGGTGAAGGAACTGATGGAGAAGGAAATCCCCAATGCCGCCATTGTGGAAACCAATACCTATTATGACGGAGACCGCTATACTACGGAAGAGCATCGGAAAACGCTGGAAGTGAACGGCTGGACCTTTGCACCGGTGGATATTATGGACGAAGAAGGCACCACCATGCTTCCGGTGAAAGGAGGCAAATGGTTTACGGAAATGTCTGTAGGCAGTCATGAGACCCAATACGATTCCATGCTGGTGCTCACCCATTTCAAAGGCCATGTGCAGGGGGGCTTTGGCGGTTCCAATAAGAATATCGGCATTGGCTGCGCCGACGGACGTATCGGCAAGGCCATGATTCATACCTATCCGGGCAAGGACCAGTGGTCTATTGCAGAGGAAGAGTTTATGGAACGAATGACTGAATCGGCCAAGGCCACAGTGGATTATTTCGGCAGACACATAGCCTTCATCAATGTCATGCGGAATATGTCCGTATCCTGCGACTGCGAAGGGGTGAATGCCCAGCCTGTGGTGACGCCGAACGTGGGCATTTTGGCTTCTCTGGATATTCTTGCCATTGACCAGGCTTCGGTGGACATGGTATATGCCATGAAAGAAGAGGACCATCATGATCTGGTGGAACGGATGGAATCCCGCCACGGCCTTCGCCAGCTCACCTATATGAAGGAACTGGGCATGGGCAATGACCGCTACGTGCTCATCGATGTGGATCATGGAGAAAAACGGATTGACGCCAGAGAAGCAGTGGCAGGAGTGAAGCCCTTTGGGAAATAGGACATCTTTTCTTCAGAGAAATACCATCATTTTTGATATGGACGGTACCCTTATCGACTCCATAGGCATATGGAACCAGGTGGACCAGGCCCTTATGGCAGCCATGGGAGGAGCGGCAGAAGAAGAAATGGCGGTGGGAAGAAGGCGGGATGCCTTTCTTGCAGACCACGGGAATGAGGAAAATCCCTACCTTTCCTACTGTCTCTTCCTGGCCAGGCACTGCGGCTGCTCCTGGAGCGGTGAAAAGGTATTCCAAAAGCGCTATGAAATCTCCCGGGATTTTCTCATTCATCAGGTGGACTACAAGAAAGGGGCGCCGGAGGTGATTCAAAGGCTTCACGGTCTGGGAAAGACCCTGGTCATTGCCACCACCACCAAAAGGGCCAACATGGATATATACCGCCATCTGAATGAAAACATCCGGTCCAAAGCGCCGCTGGACAGGTACTTTACAGCCATCTATACCAGAGAGGATGTGTCTTCCATCAAGCCGTCGCCGGAGGTTCATGAGAAGCTCATGGCAGACCTGAAAAAGACAAGGGAAGAGTGCTTCATTTTTGAAGACTCCCTGGCAGGACTCATGGCAGCCCGGGCAGCGGGCATTCCGGCAGGTGTCATTTATGACAGGTATGCAGAAAAGGACAGGAATCGTATGGCCCCTCTGGCAGAGGCATGGTATGACAGCTGGGAGGAAGTACTTTCTGAAATGGAAGCTGATTGAGAATAAATTTAGATTAGAAAATTCAGTATTTATGGGCCTTTTCCTTTGACAAGGGGAGAGGAACATGGTATGATTCTCAATAAGTGAGGGAGTAGCAGCCACCCTGTGGAGTAAGTCAACATACTGGCGTGAAGGAAAAACTGATGATATCCTGTGGCATGAAAAATCAGTATTTCCGGCCTGGCTTTCCTTGAAATTGCGAGACTCACGTGCATGGTTTTTACCTGCACGGAGTCTTTTTTTGATGGCTTCGTGAGGTCATTCTTTCAGGAAGTGGGACGATGGATTTTTTATTTCTTTTTAACAGTGTGCTTCTGGGAGCAAGTCTGGCCATGGACGCTTTTTCCGTGTCTTTGGCCAACGGGATTCACGAGCCTTTCATAAAGAAGAAGAAAATGGCCCTCATTGCCGGCACCTTCGGCTCTTTCCAGTTTCTCATGCCTCTTCTGGGATGGATATGCGTCCACTGGGTGGTGGATCTCTTCCAGAGCCTTCTCCCCTATATTCCCTGGATTTCCCTGGTCCTTCTCTTTACCCTGGGCCTCATGATGATTCGAGACGGCCTTTCGGGAGAGGAAGAAGAAGTGTGTCCGGAAACCAGTTTCTCCTGTCTCCTCCTCCAGGGACTGGCCACTTCCATGGATGCGCTGTCCGTGGGCTTTGCCATCGCATCTTTCGAAGTCAGGGAAGCCGTGGCATCATCTGTCATCATCGGCGTGGTGACTTTTATGCTCTGCCTTGCCGGCATTGTCCTGGGCAGGCACTTCGGCATGAAGCTGGCGGACAAGGCTACTGTGGCAGGGGGATTCATCCTCATGGGCATCGGACTGGAAATCTTCCTTTCGGCGTGAGGCAGAGGAAATGGGGGAAAAAGGGGCTGTCCCTTTACCGCTGGACTGTATTCCTGCCTTCTATGAATCATTTTCCCCTGCCCTCTTGGCGGCCATGGGGAAAAACGTGGTATGATAGTAGGAAAGGAGGCAGGCAATGACTAGGGTATACATGATACGGCATGGAGAAACGGACTGGAATAAAGCTCACCGTCTGCAGGGGTGGAGCGACATTCCCCTGAATGAAAGGGGGAGAGCCCAGGCAGCCTGTGCGGCGAAAATGATGGCCTCAGTCCCGCTGGATGTGATTTACACCAGTCCCCTGAAAAGAACGGTAGAAACGGCGGACATCATTCGGGGAGAAAGGGATATCCCCGTGATTTCTGAAAAAGGTTTCATTGAAATCAACCTGGGCCGCTGGGACGGGCATTCGCCGGATGAAATGGATGAGCTTTATCCGGGGCAGTATGATATATGGCGGAGCACGCCCGGCGATGTGCACATTGACGGCGGGGAAAGCTTTGCAGCCGTGCAGGAACGGGCGTGGAAATCTTTTCTTTCCATGACGGAGAAGAACAAGGGGAAACATATACTGCTGGTATCCCATATGGGCTGTCTCAGCACCATCCTTTTCAAAATCGCCGGCTATGGGCTCAATGATTTGTGGAAGCACCCCATCGGAAACTGTGCTCTCTGCAGAGTGGATATCGGGGAAGAGGGGACCATGCATATCGGGGAGTGGGGAAGGGATGACTACATTCCCCCTGATTTAAAGATGAAGGTACCCTTCGGCAGGGTGAAAGATTGATTTCCTTATGGAGACAGCGCGAGGAGCTGTCTCTTTTCTATTGAAAGGGCCTTTCCCTTCGTGGTATAGTTAATCATTATGGAGAAAGATTACAGTAAGGAGGATTCTTATGTCCTTTGAAAAAGTAAAAGCCTATCTGGCACCCTTCGGCCTCGCGGACCGGTGCATTGATTTGGAAGAATCCAGCGCCACTGTGGCACTGGCGGCAGAAGCACTGGGAACCGAGGAGGCGCGGATTGCCAAGACCATGTCCTTTCTGGTGGACGATGCGCCGCTCATTGTAGTGGTGGCAGGCGATGCCCGGGTGGACAATCATAAATATAAGGAAACCTTTCATAAGAAAGCCAAAATGATTCCCGGAGCAGACTGCGAAAGGTATATCGGCCATCGCCCCGGCGGCGTATGCCCCTTTGCCCTTCCCGAGGCGGTGCCGGTGTACCTGGATGTGTCTCTGAAGCGTTTTGACATTGTGTATCCGGCAGCTGGTACGGACCACAGCGCCGTGAAGCTGGCGCTGGAGGAACTGGAAAGGGCGTCCCGGGCCAAAGGCTGGGTGGATGTATGCAAGAACTGGCAGAGTGGGGAATAAAAGCGTTTCATATGGTATGGATGGAGAATAAGACATGATTGTTGAGCAGTTTGGCGTAGAAGACTGGATGGACCGGTATGAGGAAGGGGCTCGGTACAATATTACCGATACCTGTGCAAAGCCCCTGACCCTGAATGAGCTTTTTGCCCTTTCTGGGGAAGATAAGCAGGATTTCATGGAAACCTTTTTCCAAAGGGAGCAGACCTATGGTCCCATCTGGGGCGACCGGGGGCTGAAGGAGGAAATTTCGCACCTCTATGAGCATATTTCTCCTGATGAAATCCTGACGGAGCATGGTGCCACCGGCGGCAACCAGCATATTTTCTTTTCCCTCATCCGGCCCGGCGACAGGGTCATTGCCTATGCGCCCAGCTATCAGCAGTTCTATTCGGCGCCCCGGTCCCTGGGAGCCCAGGTGACAGTGCTCCATCTGAAAAAAGAAAGGGGCTACATGCCGGACCTGGATGAACTCAGGCAGGCAGCCAGAGAAGGGGTGCGCATGATCTGCCTCAATAACCCCAACAACCCTACGGGCTCTTTGATTCCAAAGGATATGATGGAAGAAATCGTGGACATTGCAAGGGAAGCAGGGGCCTATCTTTTCTGCGATGAAGTCTATGCCGGCGTTTCCCAAAGGGAAGAAGACCGCTGCCCTTCAGTGGCGGACCTCTATGAGAAAGGCATTGCCACCGGCTCCATGTCCAAGGCCTTTTCCCTGGCAGGACTCCGTCTGGGCTGGCTGGCCACAAAGGATGAGGAAGCACTGGCCCAGTTCCGGCGGGTGAGGGACTATGACTTGGTGAGCTGCAGTCTTTTCGATGAAGCCGTGGCAGCCCTGGCCCTTCGCCATAAGGAAAAAATCCTGCAGCGCAACAGGGCCATCCTCCAGCACAACCTTCCCATTCTGGAAGACTGGGTGCATGGGGAAAATCATGCTTCCTTCGTGAACCCAAAGGCAGGCACCATGGCTCTGGTTTACTATGATTTCCCTCTGCCCTCCACCCTTTTTTCCCATCGCATGTACTATGAAACCGGCGCCTTCACCGTACCGGGAGACTGTTTCGATGAACCCTTCTCCTTCCGCGTAGGCTACGGCCACGATGAGGAAACATTGAAAAAAGGGCTGGCAGCGGTGAGCGAATTCTTCCGGATACTGGAAGGAAAGTGAGCTGGTGGGCTAGTGAGCTGGTGGGAGAGTAGAAGCTGCTATCGGCTATCCGCTTTCCGCCGGACGCTGTAATCCTGAGCGGAGCGAAGGATCTCGGTGCGTGGAGGCAGTGGGATAAATACTGATAAATACCGGTCGGCGGGAAGACGTTAGTCTGTCAGACGGCAGACATCAGAAGGCTGAATTCCTCAATGCAAATGGATTCAAAGAAAGTTATAAAGCCCACTCCGTGGAGGCAAAGTGGGCGCCTTTGGCGCCATTTTATAATGCGGCGAAGCCGCCACCACAACCCTCGGGCCCAAAGGGCCCGTCAAACTTAAGGGCTCTCCGGCCAAAGGCCGGTCAAACTTCATAACCTTATGTTCTTAGCCCTTCTGTACAATCTGCCTTCATCGGCAGGCCGCAGCCGGCGGCGAAGAGGCACCTCTTTTTTTATCTGATGAACCAGGGAGGCGAAGCCGCCTCCATTATGCTATAATATGACTACACACTGCTTCGCCACCGGGTGGGGCAGAGGATTTATGAATCCAGGTGTTTTCCCTATTTCCGCAGGTACGGCAGTGAGCCGGGAGAAATGGGGAAAACACTTTTTTTATACCATGGGGAAAGGAAGGAAAACATGGAACTGTGGAATTTATGGTGGCCCGTGGGGCTGGTGGTGCTGGCCGATGTGTTTTACCAGGTCTGCGCCCGCCGGCTGTCTTCCCTGAAAAGTCCGCTGGCCGCGCTGGGCATGACCTATCTGGTTAGTGCCTGCCTCTGCGCCCTTCTTTTTGAAATGCTCATACCGGGAGGTCATATTTTCCATGAAATCTGGCCGCCCCATCCGGCGGCCCTCATGGTGGGGCTTGCCATAACGGGGCTGGAGGTGGGTTCCATTTTCATGTACCGGGCCGGCTGGCCTATGAATATCGGATTCCTTGTGTATACAGCCCTGGCCATTGTGGTGCTGCTCATGGTGGGCCATTTCATGTACGGGGAATCGCTGCGCCCTCTGCAGCAGGCAGGCATATGTCTGGCAGCGGCGGGCATGTTTCTGATTGTGAGGTAACCTATGAAATTCTGGTGGCCCATTGGCCTTATTGTATGCTGCAGCACTGCCTATCAGGTGGGAGTCAAGGAAATTTCCAGCGGCATCCATCCCCTGGCAGCCCTGGTGCTGACCTATCTTTCCGCCTCTTTCACATCCTTCCTTTTATATTTCTTCCTGGCGTCGAAAGGGGAAAATAGAAGGAAGGCACTGCTTTCCTGGAACCCCTGGGCCCTGGGTCTTGGATGTTCCATTGTAGGCATCGAACTGGGCGTGGTGTACATGTACCGGGCCGGCTGGACGGTGCAGACCTCCTTTATTCTGACTAACAGCCTCATTGTGGCGGCCCTCATGGTGACCGGCGCCCTTTTCTATGGAGAAAAGCTGAAGCTCCGCCAGCTGGCAGGGGCTGTGCTCACCCTGGCAGGGATTGCCTGCATTGTGTGGCAGTAGGATGGAGTTATGGGCGGCATCTTATAATGCGGCGAAGCCGCCACCACCACCCTTTGCACCTTTTGAACCTGTCGAACCCTTTTTCACAACCCTTCTGCGCAGCCTCTCTTAACCTTAGTGTAAAATTTTACTCGGTAAGGGAATTTTTCCAGAAACAATAAAAGAGGA
>ERZ507008.45-NODE-45-length-43624-cov-19.4198_pt1 | contig 43624 bp, 45 predicted proteins | sample MGYA00512879_ERZ507008 | MGnify/ENA metagenome assembly ERZ507008 | reverse complement strand
AGCGTACCGCCAAGGTAATCAATGCGAGATTGAAGGAATTGGGCAGAGAGCCAGTCTGGAAGGATTGGGATGCCTCATTCGATTTCTTCGGAAATATCGCAAACGGATAAAGAAGGTATTATCAGACTGAACATAAAAAAAAAGAGAGTGTGTCATAATTTCATGACACACTCTCTTTTTGTTGGTATATTACTGATTACTCTGGCGAGGGCTTTGATGATAAAGAATTTTAGAAATATCCCCATTTTGTATCCAGTTTCACCTCCTCGGTATGGATAACATTCTGTGTGAGCAAGGCACGGTTGCCAGAGAGAATTTTGATATCTTGATAATCGGCAGGATAATATACCTTGCCGTTCCTAATCAGGATACCCACCCGGTTGGGAGCAATCTCAAAGACGGCAAATCCACCTATGAAATCATGGATTTTCCTATATACTGGCTGCAGGATGATGTCATCCCCCACACGGAGTCCCCATCTTCCTGATACCTCAAAGGGTTTCACACCCTGCAGATATTCATAGCGCTGCTTGCTGCTCTGTTCCGTTTTCTTCTTGTTATACTGCGCCACAAATACCATGTCATTGTTGGGTACTATCACATTCTTTGTCTTTTTGGCAGAAGGCGGAACGGTTCCCTTTCCAGCTCTCAACCCTGCATACATCGATGACCAGTTCCGCTCCCTATCAGGCAAGCCAAACTTACGGTAGTTACCCACATTGTCTATAATCATGCATACCTTATCCTTCTGCTTGTGGTTGATGCGCAATCCGCGCCCCACCATCTGCAGATACTTGGCAAGTGACAGTGTAGGACGCGCCATCTGGATATACTCCACATCCGGACAGTCGAACCCCTCATCAAAGAGGTTCACGTTCACCATGCAGTCCAGTTCACCCTTTCTGAATGCTTCCACCATCCGCTGACGGGTCTTGGCAGGAGTCTTGCTGTCCAGAGCCACCGCCTTGATACCCATCGCCTTGTAATAAGCGGCTATCATCTGGGCATGGTCGATGTCAATGGCATATACGATACCCTTCTTTCCGTCGGCATGCTTCACTACGCTCTCATACAGTCGCTTGATGGATTGAGGCACATTCAGTTTCTCATCCATCTCCTTGATGGAATAGTCACCATCGCTGCCTCGTCCTTTCAAAGAGTTGATGGTCAACTGGTCTTGCGAGTACTGTCCGATGACCACATAGTCATAGGGTGCCAGATAACCCTTCTTGATAAATTCCTTGGTAGATGGAAAGCTTATTAGACGTTCAAACAGCATGCCGAACGATTCCTTCTTCATACGGCAAGGCGTTGCCGTCATACCCAGTTTCATGGCATCCCTGTTGCGGTCAAACAGTTCTTTGTAAGAGCGTGCCAGGGCATGATGGGCTTCGTCCACCACGATCATTCCAGGAGTGCAGTCCGCCTTTTTCAATTCTCCGATATGCCTGCCGAGCCATTGGATAGAGAGCACACGGATTCTTACTTTGGCTTTCAGCACCGTTTCTTTCTCCCCATAGTCCAGACAGAATCTGTCCAGCGTCTGCTGCATCTGCTCCACCAGTTCACGACGGTGCGCTACAATCCACACCTCGCCCTTCTCGTAGTTATCAAGGAACCATTTCACCACCGATGCCATCACGTAGGTTTTTCCCGTACCCGTAGGCATCTGCACGATGACCGAGTTTCCTTCTTCATAACCCTTTTTCTTGCGGAAACGGGTTATCTCCTTCGTGGTCAGCACGTGGATGATGTCCTCCAGCACCCTCTGCTGGTAGTCATAAAGTTTGATTTTCTTCATTATTTAAGAGTTGACTTTACTCCAACACAACCTCTTGCAACTTCATAAGGTAATATTTTCAAAAACGGGCTACTAAGCTCCATCACCCAAAAGTAGCTTAAATAAAAAGGAGAGAGGGAGCCGTTCGCCCGTAGATCTATTATTTCTTATTCTTCATCCTCCAGAAGAAATGATCCCCAGGATTACGAGAATACGCATTTGGATACATCAAGGCAAAAGCAGTTATATCATTCATTCAACTATTAATCTTTATTAAATTATTAATACTATCGCACCATTTTACGTCATAATGATGTATATTTGCAATCAGAATGATTATTAATTAAACATTTTAGGCTTATGGCACAGACAGCAATGACAGTCCGTATGGACAACCAGCAGAAAGCACAGTTTGATAAACTCTGCGAACAATTCGGCATGAGTGCGAATACCGCCATCAACATCTTTGTTAAGGCTGTAATTCGCAGTAAGAGCATTCCTTTCTCCATCCAAGCTAAGGAAGAAGACGAGGTGACTGCAAAAGCAAAAGCTGCGTTCCAATATATGTGTGACACAGCAAGAGAACACAACATTGAAATGTCACTTGATGAAATCAATGAAGAAATCAGAGAAGTCAGACGATTAAGAAAAGAGCGCAATGGTATATGCAGTCATTGATACGAACATTATCGTGTCCTCGTTTATAACCAAGAACCCTTTTTCAGCAACAAGAAGGGTCATTAACAATATGCTCAGTGGTAAAATTAAACCATTGTATAATGACGAGATTCTGGCAGAATACTTTGATGTTCTAAGCAGATCCAAGTTTCATTTGAATGAGGTAAGAATCAATGAACTATTAAACTTTATAAAGCAAAATGGCATTGATTCTTCCCGTTTTCCTTATGATGGCAACATGCCAGATGAGGATGACCGGGTCTTCTATGAAGTATGCCTGAGCAAAGAAGATTCCTTCTTAGTAACCGGTAACCTCAAGCACTTCCCAAAAGAACCGCAAGTGATTACAGCTACAGAAATGATGGAAATCTTAGACAACGAACTATAAGATATCATTACAGCAGGTGTCTCCAGCTCTCGTAGTAGGCGACACCTGTAACCACTTTTTTACCGATACCATTTTTAAAAAGGTAAATCGTCCGCAGTCGTAACATGCTTTTCTTTGATAACTAACTCATCGTCAGAAGGAGGATAGCTAGACATTAAACCTCCCTCATTATCAAATAGAACCTTAAGAACAAACAAATCATAGCCACTTCTAGAATTAGCAAATTCATAAAAATTCTGTTTTACGGAATTTTGCAGATATTTATACCCCCAAGGTTCTAGCAATAAACCCAATTCAGATAAGCTATGAAAAATAATAGGAAACTTCCAGTTCATTGCTTTTCTTAATTCTGCAAAAACAGGATGATTGGCAAATAAGACTTCTGATATGTTTTTACTTTGACTTTCATTTGCACTTACAAGCAAATCTGTTAAATCTTTAGCCATACCTAAAGTTTCTCGCAAATCATTAAGCGTGTCTGTTTGTGCATACCTTGATTGCTCCTGTAGGTACTGATGAAGTAATCCCGCCCATTGTTCTCTCAAAAAAGTTATAATTTCATTTGATGAGTAAAAGGGATGGATGATATTGTTGCGCTTCAAACTTCGTATTTCCTCGATAAACTCAAAAATACGTTTGTCATCAACATGTGAGTACTCAATATCTTTATCCTTATTCTTCAGATAAGTTTGGTATTCAGCATCAACATCCCGATCTATAAAAACATAGACTTGCTTATTGTGCTCTATCGCTGTTTTTATTTCTTCATTAGTGATGGAGTATTTTTGATTGACATCAGAGGCTGTACCAAATCGTCCCCCAATGATAGCAACAACAATATCCACCATTGATACCTCTTTATAGCAATAATCCTCTAACTTGAAGTTTGTCCCATAGGGGATTCCACCTTCTTCATTTCTTACGACATCGTAGCCTAACCCAAGGATAAAATTATCTAAATCAGCACGGATTTGCTTTAAGTCATAAAAAGTTGAACTTATAAAAACTCTTGGTTTTGCCATAGTTTAACTTCTTAAGAATTAACTGTTTTTCCTTTTTTCAACAAATAAACAATTGTGGAACTTTCTACACATCCATTACCAAGAGTTTTTGTGTCACCAATATCAAATCCGAGTTCACCTAATCGTTTTTCGACCTCAGCGGCAACATCAACATTTTCACAATTCCATGCAAAGACTTTATCTTCAACTATCTCAAAGTCATTACGTCGGTGCTCTTCCATTCTTTTATCAAGATTGTTAGTAATTCCACAATAGTAATCATCCTTAGTTTTATCTTCGTTGAAGTTGAAATATAATAAGTACTGATTATTAACTAAATCAACAATTTGATCAATAGAAAATGAAGTCGCATCTTTCACCTTATAATTATGTTCCATAATATAAACATTATCCTTAAAAATAAATATAATCAAAAAGTAAATGGCGAATCAAATTCTTTTAGCAAAGGATGTTTCGTATCCTTTTCCGAAAGATTAGCATGTTCCGTAGGAATGCGCCAATCAATGCCAAGCGATTCATCCAAGATAGAGATACCCCCATCAGCCTCTGGGTGATAGAAGTTATCACACTTATACTGGAATACTGCAGTTTCCGACAAGACAGCGAAACCATGCGCAAAACCCTTAGGAATAAAGAACTGACGATGATTATCCTCTGTCAGTTCCACCGCCACATGCTTACCGTATGTCGGCGAGCCCTTACGGATATCCACGGCAACATCCAGCACTCTACCCTTGACGCATCTCACCAGCTTGCTCTGTGTAAACGGAGGCCTCTGGAAATGCAAGCCACGCATTACGCCATAAGAACTCATACTCTCATTGTCCTGGCAGAACTCCACCTTGTAGCCCACCAATGGCTCTACCTTCTCTTTAAACTCTCGCTCGCTGAAGCTCTCGAAGAAATAGCCACGAGCATCTCTAAACAGGCGAGGCTCAATGATGAGCACGCCCTCAATATCTGTCTTTATTACTTCCATTATTATTTCTGTTTAATTTTTATATAATATTCTATTATAATCTGTTACGAAAGATTTTTCCTTCAAAACCGATATAACCTATATTTCCTCCACAGGAAATGCTCTACTCTTGCGATAGGTTCCCAAATCACCTCTTCAGGATAACTGGACAGAAACCTCAGATTCCTTCTAAAACGGCGTGATGCTTTCTGTAACTGATAGGATAGCTTGCCCTTCTTTTCCTCCAAAGTCCTCATTCTCGCATCATAATGTCCGAAGTTTCCAGCCAGCATCATTTCCTCCAACAGGAAAGAACCATGATGCTCAGATGGCACACATAATAGTTCTGAACAATCCATATCAAAAATCTTCTGGAGGACAAACATCAAGGCAGATGCAAATCTACCCATACCACATGCCTTCACATGCCTCTTCAATGTTGTACCATCCATCAGTTCATCTCTAACAAGACTCTCTTTCCAATAAGCTTTCAATAACATATAGAAATCCAGCACTTGCCGCATTCCTACACCTTCATCCAGCAAATGACGATAGATATGATTCATCTGGAAGAGCAAATCATAATCCACTCTCAACTTGGTCAGTTCACAGCATCCATCGATATTGACCTTCTCAAAATGAGCCGATTGAAATAACCGCTGAAAATATCTATCCCTCATAGGAGTATTCAAGAACGAAGGACGGAAATGAATCTCAACAGGAACTCCATTCTCAGGTTTCACCTCAGCATGTAAATGGCATAAAGATAATAAGATTTTCTTGCTTTGACAATAATCAATGATAGACTTTACAGGATGCTTAGTCTTTTCCTTTGGCCAAATCCAGGCATCTACATCACCACAGATTCTAAACAGTCCTAGAGAATGTTTAGAGTTCAAGCCATCATAATATACATGATTGGCTTGTCCTTTCAATATACAAGTTTCAAATCCATCTTTGCTAAGCGCTTCTGTTAAACGAAGGCATACATCAGTAGTCTGTCGATTCCGATGCTTGATACTTTCTACCATCATCACCCATTGCAAGACCACTTTTCTTGGAGGCCATTGCTCTTGCGGCAAACGCTCAACACCTTCAAACATAATCCCAACAAGCGCCTGCTTCTTGGCTAATCCAAAGATCTCATTCCATTCCTTTTCGGAAAGCGTATGGGATAATTGAACCGTTTTTCCTATGGCAGATTGAAGAATGGTATAAAAATCCTGTAATATCATTTCTTCAACCCTTGATACACCCCTCCTACTTCATCAGCAATCTGGTCCCAATCATACTTGCTCATGTCGTAATCCACATGCTGCAATGGAGTCTCTATAATCTTTCCGAGCTTTTCAGAGAGTTCATCCACATGACCACAATGGAAGTAATCATCCTTTGGCAAGCCAACCTCCAGATTCGCAGGAATATCGCTCACTACTACCTTTACCCCATAGCTCATCGCCTCCAGCAAGGCAATCGGTAAACCTTCGTGTGAAGATGGAAGACAATAGCAGCGGCAATTCGTCAACAGCGAATGAAGCTTTCTGCCCTTGATAAAGCCAGTAAGCACCACACCATTCTCCCTTGCCATCTGCTTCAATCCCAATGAGTACTCATCCTCGAAGTCCGTATCACCAGCCAACACCAACTTGTAGCCTTGTTCTATTAACTTTTCATTCTTAACAATCAACTGTCTATACGCTTCTACCAGATGGTGCAGGTTCTTCTCAGGCACAAATCTGCACATACCCAGGATATACTTGCCTTTCTCTATTCCCAGTTCCTTGAAATATTCAGGATAGTCACAGATTTCAGGCTCAGAAACGCCATTATATATAAGGTGAACATTCTTGGTTCTCCCATATTTACGGGCGATGAGGTTCTTGATGACATTCGAGATGACGATGACATCATCGGCAAACATGCAGCCCATACGCTCACCCATCTTCAGGATTGTCTTGGCTACAAATCCCCACTTGTCCCTGTCATAGTCAGGACCATGATGCGTAAACACCACCTTCATGCCCAGCAATTTGGCGTATGGAACCAGCAGCGCAGGACCGATGGCATGGATATGCAATACATCAGCGCCCAACTTCTTCGCCTCATTGATGGCACGGAAAGTATGGATGATAGCCTCGAAACTCTTCTTCTTAGGAGAAGGAATTGTTACCAGTTTTACTCCTTTCCATTCATGTAAGTCATCCTTCACATAGTTCGAGCGACGGATCAACGTTACATCATAACCACGCTCCACCATTCTAGGGAACAATTCCTCACAATGCGTCTCCACGCCACCCATGATATTCGGGATACCACGAGTACCTGTTACAACTATTTTCATAAAAACTAGAGATTTTCAAAATAAAAGTATTACCTTTGCAGGCATGAATAAGATTTCAAACTATATCAAAGAAGCCATACAGTACTTCGGCATCATCTTGATGTCGATGCTCTCCGCACTGTGGCTTCTTATCAATCATAAGAGAATCAAGTGATTACTTGATTTCGATATTTCTATCTGTTTCCTTTTTGGTAGCCTCATAACCCTGGCTAGCCACGTCAGCGTTCACGATGTCCTCACCACGCTTGCCCTTCAAAGCCTCCTTTGAATCGGCAGAAAGACCGTTGTTTACCACCGCATTCATATCGCAGGTAGAAAGTTTGTCAAGCTGTTCCTTGGTTACCTTACCATCACGATACTCGCAGCAGATAGGGTTCTCATACATAGAGTACTTCATACCGAGCAGGCTCTTCAGCTTGTGCTTAGCCACCCACAGGGCAGGAGTCTTGATGTACTTGTGCATGGCAGGAGAAACAGAACCGATCATCCAGCAGTTTCTGTCGCAATGTCTTACCTTCTTACGAACCTGCTCTGCCTCTGGAGAACTCCAAAGCTCATCCCAAGTCTGGCGGTTCAGGTTACCCATCACCTCCTTGTCCTTGGTACCATTACATGGCATCACATCACCGTATGGGTCGATGAAGAAGGTATCGAAACTCATATCGCAAGGCAAGAGACGCTTCTGACCATAGATATAGTTGATGAGTCCATGGTTGAAGTAGGCACGGAACCACTTCTTTGGAGAGTTAGACTTCAACAGTTCGTTCACCAGGTTCTCGAAGTTCTTAGCCACCATCGGACGGTCGTGGATGATGTTCTTAGCCTCAACGAAATAGAAAGAGTTATGGAGCGATGCGGTAGCAAACTCCATACCCATCTTGTTGCTCAACTCATAGAGAGGCACGAGGTCAGGAGCGTTCTTATCCTGAACGGTCATACCGAAACCTACATCCTTCAATCCCATCTCGCAGAGCTTCTTCAAGGTAGTATAGCCACGGTTGAAACCATTGTTCAAACCACGGATCTCATTGTTGGTCTTCTCCAAACCCTCGATAGAGATACGGATACCAATCTGAGGGAACTCCTTCGCCAGGTCGATGATACGGTCGGTGAAGAAGCCGTTGGTAGAGATCACGATACGGTCGCTCTTCTTATAAAGTTCACGTACGATATCCTTCAAATCCGTACGGATGAAAGGCTCACCACCTGTGATGTTGGTAAAGTACATCTTAGGAAGTTTCTTGATAGTCTCAATAGAGATTTCCTCCTCTGGCTTAGAAGGAGCCTTGTAACGATTACACATTGAACAACGCGCATTGCAACGATAAGTTACAATGACAGTACCATTTAATTTCTTTTCTGACATAATATAGTTATTTATAATATTCCATTAATTTATGATAATAAGCCTCGGAAGAATATCTTTCGATGGCATCTTTTGCGATGGCTTGATAATCAAAGTCATGCGCAAACATTTTTTCTATTTTGTCCTTCAATTCCTCCACATCACCAGATGTAAAGGTCATACCGTTAGGAACCATTGCCGCAGCAGATTTACCGTCCTCAACTATCAGTTCAGGAATACCTCCGATATTCGCACCCAGTACCGGTGTACCCAGGCTCTGTGATTCAATCACGGTGAGAGGATTGTTCTCGCTCCATTCAGCAGGAAGCACCATCATGCGAGCCTTCTGGAGGATAGGCATAAACTCCTCCCATTGCATCAAGCCCTTAAACTCGATATGAGAATAGTTCTTATAAGTTTCCTTCAGTTCCGGAAGCAACTCACCATCACCAATCACAATCAATTTCTTGTCAAGCTGAGCAGCCGCCTTACACAAGGTTCTCACACCCTTCACCTCATTCACTCGTCCCAGATAGACATAGTAGTCTTCCTTTACCTGAATCTTTGAAGAAACCTCCGGAAGTTTCGTCACATCGATGAAGTTGCAGAGCACTCTGAACTTCTCTGGAGAATAACCGCCCTTCACACAGGTATCCATCATAAATTTCGATGGAGGAAGGAACCAGTCCACATATTTCTGCAGCACCTCCTTGTTCCATTTCTTAGCCTCCAGATAACCGACGATTGCCCCAGGGATACTTCCTGGCATACAGCGATGCTTCACCACTGCCAGTTTATCCGTAAAGCACTCCTCGCACCACTTGCCATCTCTCATGCAGGTATAGCAAGGACAAACGAGTTTGGTATCATGCAATGTCCAAACCACCTTTGCTCCGTATTCATGCGCCAACTTAGCAATCAGCGGAGAAAGCTGCGTATGGATATTGTTCAGATGCACCACATCAGGCTTGAAGTCATTCAGTAGTTGCGAGAACTTGCTCTTCACCTCCCCATCACCAAACGGACGGGTAAAAGCCATCAACTTGCTCATATTCTTGGGAAAGTATTTCTTCCAGGGCGTATCCAGATTCTCCGGATAGTCCATGGCAAATATCGCCACCTCATGCCCATGCGCCTTCAGCAGCTTTTCCAGATTGAGCATATAAATACAATCACCGCCACGGCGGTAATAAAACTTATTTGCTAATAAAATCTTCATTGTTATATTTCATTTAAGTAAACCACAGGAATATTTGGTTTTTCATCTATTCCCGTAATTTCAAATTCGGCATTTCTTTCAAAGTTTACCTGATTTTCAGGTATCGCTCCTTTAATATTTTCCCCATGATTCATTATTCGATAGACATCATGAGCTTTTGTTTTGCCGTCTAATTTGGGGCTTATTACTAACTTTACACTGCTAGAGTTGTCATAATCATCAGTAGAAGTTGTCAAAAAACTCGAACAAATATAATGTTTACCCTTATTCTGCAATTCTTTATAATATTCAACAGAATTGAAATGATCTTGCCGATAAAGAACTACGGATGAAGTTTTTGGTGTTTTACTCAATAATGAATCAAAGTAGGATATACACCGTTTTATAAACGAATTTGGCTTTAAACCAAACACCAAAGGACGCTGTATGCATTCAGGAAAGAACCCTTCCATCATAATTAAAGCAAAAAGTTCACACTTGGTTACCCCATAATTATCAAGAATGTCTTTTTTCTTCGGATAAACGTTAGCAAGTACCACCGAATTAAAGTTTGTGATACCTTTATCATCCTGTTTTGGATAGTATTTTCTACCCAAAGCTATAAAATCATTGTATTCTTTTTCTTGTTCCATATTTAACTCATTAATCCTTAGATATATAATTATGGACTTTCTTATAATAATGCTGTATAGCAATAGTCCAGTTTCTTATATCAATATCATATTTTTCAACCATGGTAAAGAAGAACAAACAACGTTGTTTATTCCCAAGCAGCATATAAAAATAAGCAGTGTAAAGAACATAATACGCCAACGACTTATCATATTTCCTCAAATACAACATGTTTGCTATTTCACATACTATATTTTCTGCTTTATTAATATATGCCATCCTATGACATTCATAGTCTTTCAGATGCTTGGAATTAACACGATATACGTTTTCTTTTACTGTCTCTTTTATTTGATTATCAATAGTCAAAATATCATCAGCATGTACAACTAAGAAATGCAGCATTTCCCTTTTGTCACCACTATATCTGCACAGTTCTATGATTCTATCAAATATCTCATCATTATTTTTCCTCAGAAGAACAAAATCTTCATCAGCTTTAGATTTGAGCAATTCCAGTTTAAGCATCAGTAAGTTTCGCTTTCTATACAAGAAACGATCATCAAGTCCAGCAATATCAGATTCAATTTCTGAGATGTAGCGTTTTGTATATCTATCAAAGTCTGCAAACATTTCATTCTGAAGTCGATCATTTAACGATTGATTATTCAAAAAATCCACATCTCTCAATAATCGATATGTTTCTTGTATAAAAACCGCTCCCACACGATATCCGCTTTCCAAGAAGCAGGTCCGATTCGAAAATAAGCCAATAGAATATTCTTGCCACCTATAACCATTATCAAACATAATATACATCAGTCTTATTTTGGTTATCATCTGTTCCTCACCTTGTTGCCTTTTCTCATTTTCAGCAATAACTCTTTCTATTAAACTATTAATCTTCTGCTGGTAGTTATTTCTTCTATAGTACATAAAAGCAACATCAATCAGATTAAGATAATCATCAAAATTGACGGGATTGAGCTGCTCTATTTCCTGCGCAAGACTATCAGCTGTTTTCTTATCTGCTATTATCTCATCATAATATATCATTAAATCACGATACAATTCTATATCTATGATTCCTTTACGTTTAAAATCTAGAAGTTTGGAGATAACAACCTTCATTTTCTCCTTTTCGCCAGAGGCTTCATACGCACAAAACTTATTGATAAGAGATACAAGCCTTGAATCATCATCGGTATCCGAACATTTTGATTCCAATTCTTCCATTTTCTCATAGTCAAAGTTATTATAAGCCAGATATGTCTTAAAGCTCAACATATATCCCGTATTATCGAATCTGGACAATTTGGAACATTCATTTTCAAATGCTTTTATTGCTCCAATTCTGAACAAGACATCAAGATTAGGCAAGTAATACTTAATATACTCCCTATCAAATAAATCCCATTTCTTAGCTTCATCTATGAATGCAATCTGCACATCTTGCCTCTTTATTAATCCTCGGCTTTTTCTTATTTTTAGCTCATAAAAGCGCAATAAGGCCGTTGTTGTAACAAGCCACCCACGATATTTTTCCTTTTCCAAAGCGTCTTCATGAGTTTTGTAATAACGAAGAAGAAGGGCCTCATGTGGAAGTGGAAGAAATGTGCTGATGATTACCAAAAAAGTAAATATTCCGGCAGCTATAACATGCCAATCAGATAGTATTGCTACAATCAATATAGCAAGACATACTGCCATACGCATCCATATTCTTCGGTGCTGGAACCATTCCTTTATCCTATACTTTGTAGATATTACGCCAAGGATAAAAATTAATGCACTCCACAGAAAACCTAAAACTGTAACATTATTACTTTTTAGAATGTCCTGTATATGATTGAAAAATTGTTCCATTGTTACTATATATAGCCACTTTTAAATTCAAAACATCACACTCACACCTACTTTACCTTTTCGAAATCATATCTATTAACGTCTTTTATTCTCAATACACTTAAACACATAATATTTGATAACATGCGAAAAGCATATCGCACCAATCAATGTTGCAATACAAGTAGCTACATACAACATGTCATTGTTATGAATAAACTTATCCAGATGCAACATACTTGCTACTCTAAAAAACATCATGTGGCAAAGATAAATCTCCATGCTAATACCACTCAGATACTTAGCCACCCTATTGTTCAAGACAATATCCTTTGAACCTATGGCGTAAATCAGCCAAGCTGCAAATACAATGAGGTCTGGCAAGATAAACAAACCTTTGATATCAACAACAAATCTTAATATGGTAAGTACAAGACATGATGCCAATGCTATTATCCAATGTTTCTCCACCCAACTCTTGATACCTAGACGATAGAGGTAAATCATACCACCGGCAACAAAGAAAGGCGCACTATAGATAATATTCACCTTATCTATTGGTTTCACAACAAAGTCAGGAGTGCCGAAATACACAATAGCAATATAGCAGAACACTAACGACAGCAGCAATACCATCCATCCTCGCTTCTTATTATCCAGCAGGAAGGTTAAGAAAGGGAAAAGCATATAGAACGTAAATACCGTTCCAAGGAACCATCCCACACCTATCACCTCAATATTTGGATTAGGCAAGAGATTAAAGCACATCGTCAAATCTGCGAAACTTTGGCAGAACGTACTCCATGATGGTTCCATCACAAAGCTTATCATCACCATCATGGCGAAGAATGGCCAGGCACGATGATAGCGCTTAGTATAGAACTTCGCAGGAGTTATTGCTCCCGACTTTACACGTTCATAATATCCACAGCACATACTGAATGCACTAATAATCATGAACAGCAATGTGAAATTCGTGAACCACGGAATTATATCACCAGTCAGGAAGTTATCACTTGGCTTAATCACAAGATTAGCCTGAACGTGCATCAGAACAATGCCTACTGCTGCGTAAGCACGCAAGCCGTCCAGCGAAGAGTAATTTTCCCTGACATTCGCTGAAATGGGGGGGTAAGTTGAGTTTTATTCATTTAAATTTTATTTCAGTCCAAACATTATTTTTGTTATGTGAGTTTTGTTTAATACATAGCGATGTAAGATTATAGGGCAAACAACACCACTACAAACAACAACAAAAGCATTGATGATAAACAGTACATCATTTCCATCCGTAAAGAATGGGATTTTATGTACTACAGCCTTTGCAAAACCTTCAAAAGTAGTATGGAAAAGGTAGATGATATAGCTTGAAGAGGATACGACCATCAACCATTCGTTACTTTTGGAATTCCATTTTTCCATGAGAGAAGAAAAAGCCATTATTGCAGCGATTCCAAGATAAGGCAGAAGCATTGAGATTTGCCCCCCCCATATCCATCAAATTCATACCCTCAGCAATAGCGAAAAATCCCAAAACACACCACGCAGGAACCTTGCTCACAAAGGAAATTTGTTGCTTCCAATCACAGCAGACAACACCAAGCATAAAATACACCAACATACCTTGAAACTGTCTAAGACAGAATACGTCAGGTAAGAAATTTGGCATATAATGCAATACTATAGCCAAGACTAACAACCCCAATCTCATTTGCTTAGTCTTAAACAAAGGGGAAATCACAAACATCCACCACAATGCCCAAATAAACCAAAGGAAATATCCCGCTTCTGGCAGATATAACATTTTTACATAAGACATCCACGTCACAGGATTCTCCACATAGGCATGTCCTTCTGTAAGCAGCTTTATAGTAATGACAATAGCCGATACCGATAAATACGGCACCATCAGCCTTTTTACTTTTTTCAAAAGGAAATTCCAATATGGTATATCCTTCTTTGTTGCCATATAAATAAAACCACTAGCAAACATAAACAAAGGCATGTGAAAAGTATAGATAACATCATGTACTCCAACATACCACTGTGGTGAGTAGTCTGGCACATAATGCCCTATTACTACTAATATAATACATATAGCCTTAGCTATATCAAATGAAATTAATCGTTGCATAAAACTTACTTCTGTTATTTTCTTTACTTTACCAAATTAAAATATTATTTTTTTAATTTACACTAAACCCTCACCCACTTTTCCTTCTCAAAGTCATACTTTTTTATGACCTTTGCAGGAATACCTGCTGCCACAGAGTAATCAGGAATATCTTTAGTGCCCACAGAGTTCGCACCAATCACACAATGCTTACCTATATGCACATTTCCTACAATTACAACGTTTGTTCCAAGCCAAGAGCCATCACCTATCACAACCTCATCTGTTGTATTACATTTCACCCCTTGTTTAGAAACAGGAAGTAAAGGATTCTCATACGCATGATTGTGGTCTGCGATAAAGATATGCGGACCTGTCAACACATTATTACCAAAAACAATACTATTGTTTGATGAAATGGTAGAGTGTTCTCCAATCTCTGTGCCATTCCCAAAAGACACCAAACTCTGAGAATTACCAGCATAAACCCTTGTTGAAGGGCGGATTATTACAGCTCTTCCTAATGAAACAGTTCCTCTGTTAACAAATTTTACATCAAAACCTATGTAATTTCCCCCCCCCGAATCAAGGTGGTTGGTCTTTACTTTTATAAAGGTAATCAAGTTCTTTATAGTATTAATTATCATTGTACTTCTTTTATCATTGATTCAATGCCTTCAATGAACTTTCTTTCAGAACATTCTGTTTCCAAGAATTTTAGCAACTTACTAGAAGCTTCTATATTTTCAGTTCCTAATCTCTGATTGATGGCATTTACCCATATTTCTATATTATTTTCTACCAAGCAACCTCTTCCATCACCAAGATACTCTCTCGTTGTCATAGTATCTGTCGTTATGACATACTTCATGTTGGCAGCAGCCTGAAATAAGACGATTAGTCCTGCAGGTGCTTCTGTGTCAAGTGGAAGAGCAACAATCTCACAAGAACACATTTCTTTCATGAATTCTTTAATTGGAAGATTAAACTTTGCATAAACATTGGATGGCAAGACATTTTTGCATTCTTCATAAACACTTTGTGGCATCACCAAGTGAAAGTCAACATTTGGCATAGATCTAGCGACTTCTATCATAAATTGCCAATCTCGTCCATTGCGACCTCCACAAAATACTGTATTAGAAACAGTTTGAACCACCTCTTCATATTTATAGGTCTCATGAAAGACATCATGTAATAAGAATAATCTTTTTACTCCTAAGCGTTTTTTTAAAAAATCTCCATATTCAGTAGATGTAACACTTGCCACAAAATGCTTGCTATTAAGTGCTTTTTTATAAAACCATGACACGACTTTGTTTTTGAGGGTATTTTTATCTTTCAATAAAAGATTGACGCAAACTATTTTTCTATGTCTAAAGGTTAATAGAGCAAACCAATAACACAAAATAGCTTGAAAATCATACCAACACACGATTGTATCGTTTTCGGACGTTTGGGCTAAAGTTACTTTGACTCCCTTAGTCCATGTAACAAATAGCTTTTTATCCTTAGGCGAAAAAATAATAGTTCTTCCAGCCTTATCTTCTTTAAATAAAAATCCAACTTTTTCCTTATCTTCAGGATTATCAAATAAAAATGTTTTCATTAGCGTTTCAATATTTTAATTTTTATAAAGCTTGCTAATCTAACATATTCTTTTAGCAACCACTCATTTTTTATGTATAATGTGAGACGATCAGCCAAGGGAATATCCTTGAAAAGCGAAGAATTCAAGTTTTCACGTCTTCCTAGGACATTGGATCTAAAAAAATCCATGTTCCTATCATCTTTCATACAGCCTTTTATGCTGAGTACAACATTTGTAATGTCCAATACATCAATGTACTTTAACAAAGCAGAATCATTCTTTTGCATAAAGTCTCGTAATATAACAGCTGTTTCTTGGTTTTGCAAGTCGCTTTTTATATTATAAGTGGAAGTGTAAGATGATTGATTTCGGCATTCATAATTATATAAAGGCTTAGTACAAACAGCAATTTTAGAAGAGAAAAACAAAAGCTGAGGCATAATTTGCAAATCTTCGCTTATATTCAATCCTTCAACATTAAAGATGTTGTTATTCACATATAAACTTTTGCGAATGAGTCGCCCCCATATATTACATATAGCCCTTCGTGACAAAATTGCTCTCAATAAATCTTTCGGATTTGTTGTTGATGGAGTATTATATAATTCCACTCTATTATTCCAGATAGCTTTGGCATTTACCGTAACAATATCTGCATCATTTACCTCTTGTACATTTACGCATGATTCAATAGCTGTCTTTTCCAGCCAATCATCAGCATCTACATGAAAAATAAAATCCCCAGAAGATTCTTTTACCGCAGTATTTCTTGCTGCTGCAAGTCCCTTATTGCGTATATGATTTATAATTTTCACTTTATCTGCCAAGTGTGGATATTCTGTCACCACGCCTTTCAAAACAGATATGCTTGAATCACGAGTACAATCATTTACAAAAACAAACTCTATGTTTTTATAAGTTTGCTCGAAAAGGCTAATAGCACAACGCTTTATATATTTCTCGACTCCATATATGGGTACGAGGATAGATACTAAAGGATTATTCATTATTTATTATTTATTTTTTATTTTTTTTGCAGGAATCCCGCCGATAACAATATTTGGCTCTAAAAAAGAGCTGACAACTACAGCACCAGCTGCTATCCAAATACCATCAGCAATAGTAACATCACCTAAGACACAAGCTCCTACTCCAAAATGAACATTATTTCCTATTTTAGGTGCTTTGTAAATTTCGATGCCATCATTGCCGACACAATTATTACCATGAAATTCGCAGTTTTTTCCAATGTGAGAATTTTCATTGATGACAATACCATTTGCATTGTGGAAGATAACTATACCCTCTTCTACAGAATTGAGACCAATATCCAAATTGTTTTTCAGTCCTAATCGCATCCATTTCTGCTTAAAATAATAATGAGAACATATAAATATGTTTTTTAGAATAGGATTTGTTGTATTGTTTATCTTGTATTCCAAATATTCAACACGTCTAAGTGTTTTAAGGTAACTTAGCGTTTTATACATCTGAAAACTTGAAGGGATATATCTCTTTAAACCTTGACGTTTATCATAAAGAGATTTTTCCAACTTTATAATCCTTGACAACTCGTTGAAACTATTTATTATCATAAATCTCTAAAACTAAAAGGTACTACATTATAAACTCCATTTATATAATAGCACCAAAAATAATAAACTAATCCTGATGCAATGACAAACGTACCCACGGCAAAGCGTTTAAATTTCTTCTGCTCCATAACAGTAACAGCTGCTTGTATTGTCATGAATACATTTATTAAATTCATTGCTGCCCTTGGCGCAACATCTGAAAATGAGGAGAATATATTAAAACAACATATACCTAGTACATAAATGGGTAAAATTCTATTATTTATATTCTTTGAATACCAAACTATTACTGCGGCTATCAATGTTTGGAATAAAGCCATATTTCCTTCTTTCGCTTCAGCTAATTCTGTTGCATATGTATTGTAACGTTCATTCAACAAGAATGAAAAAGCACTTAGGGAATTTGCTAATACGTTTTGGAAAACAAAAGCAAGAACATATGATCCACCTAAAGACAATAGCATAATTTTTTTGCTAATAAAAGTTTTATCTACTACCAAAGGAATAAAAACCATTATAATTACACTATGGTGGAATAATACGCCTAACGAAACTATTGAGATTATATAAAAAAAAGTGTTTTTGTCCTTAAAATATTTATCTATGAAGGGTAAGGCTGTTGCCAACGCAAAAAATTGACGCATTGCCGAAAACTCAACAAACATAGTTCCAAACAAAACAATAAGTAACAGAGATAAAGATATATCGGGACTGTACTTTTTCACAAACCAAGCAGTTAGTCCAAAAGTATAAATAAAAAGTATAGAAACAAAGAACATATAATCATCGCTTATTATACTTTTGAAAGAAGCTATTAAATAGTTGAAGCCTATCTCAAAGTCAGTTCCCATATTCCAACTTTTAGGATTGAAATTTGTATAATAGAAATTTGTCCCGTAAAGATGTACATCTGTACCAACAAAAATTGAACGTAAACTTCCTATAATCATTATATATATTGTGGAGATGTAAAAGTATGTTTTTTTCTGTTTACTAATTACGAGGCCACAAAATAGAAGTATTAAAAGAATTGTATAGGTCATTATTTCTGGTAATTATTTGATAATTTTTTTTAAAGTAACTAACATTTGATAAAGAAAGAAACTCCTGCTTTTTAAGAGTAAGAATTTAAAAAATTGAGTTTTTGGCAAAACAATTTTAAAAGTATTTATATTCTTATCCCAAATTTTATTTTTAGCAACAGTATTAAAAATCATTTTCTTTTTCTTTAATGAAAAAGAAGAAAAAAACAAATCGTTGATCTGCCCCAATGTGTATTCAACAAGTAAGCGTAGACATCTTTGGCTCATTTCTGTAGAATTATATTCTTTAGTTCTGTTTATGAGAGAATTGTACAATCTGATTATTCCCAAAAATTTAGATTCCTTAAAAGTTTGACTTAAGGAATTTCCATTAATACAGTAATAATACAAAGGTTGTGGTACTAAAGCTATACAGTTGCATCTTTTTAGAAAATCAACATTAAATACTATATCTTCTGATACAATTTCTCGTTCAGACATGAATCTGATTTTTCCTTTATCTATAACATTCTTCTTATATATACCATTCCAAGCCGACATACATTCCAGTCGTTCTTCTTTTATGCAGGTAGGAGAGGCTATCATATCTGCGATATAGTTAATTATTTCCTTGTCGTGAAGTAACTTTTTCTTAGAAAATAAAATTTCGCCATCCCGATTCTTGTTATGTATCTGATAAGCACAAAAAACAGCATCTGCCTGAGTTTTCAATGCTTCTTTATAAAGTAGTTCAAACATTGAAGTGTCTACATAATCATCAGAATCAACAAAAGCCACAAATTCACCTGTGGCGACTTCCAATCCTGAATTACGCGCATATCCCAACCCTGCATTTTGCTTATGGACTACTTTTATTCTCGAATCTTTTTGAGCATACTCGTCACATATTTGTGGACACTTATCTGGAGAACCATCATCCACCATAATTAACTCTATGTCTTGAAGAGTCTGATCTAAAAGTGTTTTCATGCATCTGTCTAAATACATTTCAACATTATATATGGGAATTATTATACTAACTTTTGTCATGATGAAAAATGAAAATCTTTAAATTTAAAAATGTTTGTTTAAATATTTTATTGCTCTATAATTGTAAATACAGCAAATAAACTGCTATATACGGTACTTCTATTCAGCTACCATCAACTTTAAGCTATTTGCTAGTTTTACACATGCACAACCCTTTTCTTTCATTCCTATTAATGTCTTGTATGCCTTTACTTTTCCTTTGTAACTTACTTCATCAAACATCAGGATACTTTTGAATAGTTGCTCGTTGTCAAAACTATAAGGGAATGGCATCTCTTCTGGCTGGAAATACAAGCCTCTATCATAAGTTTTATAATCTGGGATATACAAAAAACAAGGTTTGTCTTGCATGACGAACTCGGTGGAAACAGAAGAGAAATCTGTAATTAGCACATCAGAAGAACAAAGAAGATCTTGCATCTCAGGATAGGTGGTTGCATTAAAAACCTTCGTTGAAAGAAATTTTGCATAACTCTCTGGTAAGGGTTGATTGGCTACATTAGGATGAAGTCTAAGTAGCAGGACATACTTACCTCCAAACTTCCTAGAAAAAGTATTTAGCAATGTATCTATATCAATGCTATTTTGAGCTATTTCTCCAAGAGATCTGAAGGTTGGCGCATAAAGGATAATTTTTACAGACGAATCTATGCCATAAGTCGAATACACTCTGCTTTTATTCTCTTGATATTGATCTTTGCTAAAAAAACAATCGTCACGTGGAGTTCCTATTTCCAATATTTTACCCTCGTACCAGGTTGAATTCTTAATCCAATCCGTTTGCCATTTAGAACCACTAAGCATGATGTCCGTTTGATTGCAGTCATTAATTGCCTCCTTTATATATACTTCTGACAATGAATTAAGACTATCTTTCTCTGATTTTTTTGGTCCCATTCCATGCCAAGTCTGTATATATATTTGCCCTTGCTTCTTTTGAAAATCAGTCATACGAATGTTGGCTATAAAGAACTTACATGATAGTTGTGCTATCAAATGTCCGAAGGATTTTGTCTTAACGAACTTAATGTTAGGATAGGATGCTTTGTACTGTATTGGATTGTTCACGACCGCTACAACATGTAGATTGTTGCAATTGTGACTGGCAATATAAGTTGCAATAGCTTTAGGATTGCAATTAAAATATTTGCCTCCCCAACTGATTACACAAACCTTATTCTGGCAAATAGGTACAAGACGGAACAATAACTTATGTAATAAAGCCCATTTCCATTTTGATACTCGCCATACAATAGAATGTTTTATTCTTTTAAAACTCATATTTTCTATCATCTTTCTCATTTCTTTAAAATAATGTTTTTGAAATCATTAAAAGCAGCCAGCTTGCACACATAACAAATAGGCAGATAAATTGCTGCATACACAATTGTTCCTATCAATAATGACAAAATATTATTATCTATTAAGCAACAGCTGATGTAAGCAACTCCAAAAGCGCATACTGCAACACCTAAATATTTCAAAATATCCTTAAATTGAAGCCAATAACCATAGTCAAGGAGACTTTTGGTAGGATACATATTTACAATAGCCGCTACAACGTTATAAACACTACAACTGACAACTACACCTGTTAAGCCAAACGGAGCACCGCATAAAAGCAACATCAGACAGATTGGCTTTTTGAAAAACTCCAACTTTAGGGTCAAGTCTGTACGATTCAACAATTGAAGGAGACTAAAGTTCAATTGGCTTATTGGTCCCCAACAAAAACCTGCACAGCAAATCATGAATAACGTTATTGTAGCCTCCCACTTGGATGTCCAAAGGATGAGAATTAAAGGACGAGCGACAGCTATCAAAAGGAAATATACGGGGAACACTACAAAACAAACCATTTGAATGAGCCGTGAATAAACGGAACGCACCTTGTCTGTATCTCCCTGCGTTTCCACCATGATAGGAAGAACCACTCTGTTAATGACATTTGTCAAGATGCTTCTTGGCTGCGTGGCTAAATTATTCGCTTTCGAATAAAAGCCCAACTTACTTGCGCCCAAGAAACGACCAATGAAAAAAGAGTAAATCTCATTGAAAAATGCTCCTATCAAATTGGCGCTTAACAATTTCCAACCGAAATTGAACAGATATTGAAATGACTCCTTGTTAAACACTAACGATGGTCTCCATTTGGAGAGTCCCCACAGCAATAAGGTCTTTAAAAAGGAACTTCCTACTTGCTGAATTACCAAAGTCCATACTCCCAATCCTTTGTAGGCAAAATAAATACCAACAAGTCCCATTGGTATCTGTGTACAAACATTTACGGCAGCTATTGTTTTTATCTTTAAGTTCGCTGTAAACTGAGCTGTCTGAACTATTGATAAAGAATTAAAGAACACGCACAAAGCTAATACCCTAAGCAAGACTTTCAAAATTGGCATTCTGAAGAAGTCTGCCACTAATGGTGATATGAGAAACAATACAAGATATACAAATATTCCTAATCCTACATTAAAGTAAAATGCAGTTGACATATCCTCTTGTGTCCTTTCTTTTTTTCTGATGATTGCTGTTCCAAATCCACAATCTACAAAAACGTTAGCAAGTGACAGAAATATACTTAATACTCCGACTGTACCATAATCGGATGGTGAAAGAAGTCTTGCTAATACAATACCTATGACAAAAGAGCAACCTATTGTCATAAAGTTGTCTACAAAACTCCAAATAGTTCCTTTGACTGATTTCTTTTTTGTGTTATTTTGTGACATAAATTATATGTGATTCAAGCACTTTTTCAAATCCTCATCAGAAAGCGAAATACTCCGAACTTTCTTATGCGCTCCTTCTTTCTGAAAATATGAAAATAGTTCGGCTTGTATTTTGTTGTCTAATATTTGATAAAATCCTTCTCTCTTCAAGCGGACAGGCATACCGACCCAAATGCCCCCCCGAAATCATTTTCAAGTTTCTTTGAAACTAGGGAATTGCTTCCGATTATGGTATAGTCTGGCAACAAGGCCCCTTTGGCTATAGTGCAGCGATTGCCAATCCAAACATTGTTCCCCAAACGTACAGAGCCAAGTGCATTGCCTATTAAATTATTAACACCATCGTAGGTAAAATGAAAGTTAGAGTCATATATTTGGGTCTCCCATCCTATACGAACGTGATTCTCAATATTGACAGAATTTGCGCAATACAGTCTACTCTTTTGGTTCATCAAGAAGTCGTTGCCAATATTGAGCACTCCCTCATAAGTTACAATGATTGAGCACCCAGAATATATCTTAATGTCAGCACCCAAGATTAGCTTACCATATTGGGTAATACGCAATAGGGTTGTAAGACCTTTATTGGAAATCATAGGATGTAGGCAAATGCCAAGACTTACCATTCCTTTCCTTATCTCCACACCCTTTTGAAATTCAATACTCCCTTTATGAATTTCGTTTATATCTACTTTCTTTCCAACATAGACAGGAAGTTCCTTAGCTATGCTTATAGGAAAGACCTTAAAATTCAAATAAACAGTCTTGATTATATTGACTGTAGAAAAGAAGTCTATGATTCTTTTGATTTTTCCTAACATACTTATCCTTTTATGGTTTCAACTAGTGCTTCTTGTAGTTTATATTGCGGAATCCATTCCAAGGCTTCAAGCTTGCTTGTATCAAACACGGCCTTACGAATTACAGAGAATCCTTGTCTTTCCACATCAGATGGCAAATCAAAGACAACCTTACCTCCACCTATATGTGCTATCGTTTCTGCCAATTCACGAATTGTAACACAAGATTTTCCATCAGCAACATTATAAGCTTCTCCATTTTGACCTTTCAACAATATGGTCAATATCGCTGACGCGCAATCCTTCACATAAAGCCAAGAACGGTATTGTTCTCCTCTGCTTTTCAACACTATATCCTCATGATTTCTTGCATTGCGAACAAACTGAGCATAAGCACGAGTATCATTATCCGTAAAATGTGGCCCGTACGTATGACATGGGCGAGCAACAACTGCCTCAATATGAAATTGGTGGCTATAAGCTACACATAATGTTTCAGCTGCACGTTTGGAAGTTGGATAGCAAGAGCGCAAAGTCATGCAATCCACATATCCACTATCCGATTCTTTCCAATTATCCACATCACCATTTCCATATACTTCACCAGATGAGACATACAGAAAACGTTCCAAACTATGCTCCCTACCATAATCAAGAAGATTCTTGGTACCATTAATATTTGTCCACATGGTTCCTACTGGATCCAAAGCATAAGCATTAGGATTTGCATTACTGGCTGCATTAATTATATAATGGAAAACTATGTTTCCTTTTATCGGAGCATTTACATCTCCTTCAACAATATGTAAAAGAGGATTATCCAAATACTTAGCAAAGCATTTTTGGGCCTTGTTTCGATTGCGAGCCATCGCATAAACATTGCATTCCACCTTGTTTTCAATGAGGAAATCAATAATGGCACTACCTATCAAGCCACAAGCACCTGTTATCAGAATGTTCTTACCATTGAGTTTCTCAAATGGTATATAATCGTAGTTCTTCATCATTTCAACCATGGCGCTTTTGATACATGTTTTAGAGCTTTAAATAGCTCTATATCCTCTACATTGGTAAGTTTCAGGCCATTTTTCTCTGAACCTAAAACTAAATGCTGGTTATTGATACCTATTTGAGCCACCAACTGACATGATGCAGCTGTATCTTCCAATTTATTGTCAATTGCTGTCTGTTGAGCTTTCAGAATTGTTCCCAATTTATAAGTGTGTGGAGTCTGTGTTCTTACTAATCGTTCACGAGGTATCGGCAAATAGCTGAGATTATTTTCATCTGCATGATATTCCATGATAACCTCTTTACATAAAAGGCCTGTCACTGCATAACCATATTTCTTACAAGTCTCAATATTTCTTGAAATAATGTCCTCTGATACCAAAGGTCTAACGCCATCTTGGATAACGATTATATCATCATCAGAAATACCACATTTTTGCAAGCCAAGCAATCCATTACGTATAGAATGGAAATTACTATCACCTCCTGGGAAAATGTATTCAAGTTTAGTTATACCATATTGGCTGGCATAAGCCTTCAATACAACTTCCCAACCCTGCAAACATATAACGGCGATGGCATCTATTTGCGGATGATGTTGAAACGCCTGCATAGTGTATATGATGACTGGGCAGTCATCAATATTCATAAATTGTTTCGGAATATCCTGTCCCATACGAGAACCAGAACCCGCTGCTGTTAATAATGCTATATTCATAATAATACTATATTTTCACTTGTGTCCCTTTAAAAGAGACGATTATTAAATATGTTGCTAATACTGTAAGCATTCACCCCCTATGACAAAATAACAATATCCCGAGTGTTTACTGGGGGATGCAGAGTATTTTAAGAATTTGAACATTTTCGATTTTTAAACAGGTTTAACTAAAAGTGCCTCAGTCATCAAGGCATAATATATATCACCGATAAAGCATTCCCATTATTTATAAACGAGAGTATTTGCTCAAAAGTTCTTTATCCGGCATCAGGTGCCTATTTGTATAAATCCACATTGATATCGAATGGTGAATCGAAGTCCTTCAGCATCGCATGCTTCGTATCTTTCTCTGAGAGATTAGCATGCTCTGTAGGAATCTTCCAATCAATACCAAGGGTATCATCGAGGATAGAAATACCTCCATCTGCCTCTGGATGATAGAAGTTATCACACTTATATTGGAAGACGGCTGTTTCTGAAAGGACTGCGAAGCCATGGGCAAAGCCTTTTGGAATGAAGAACTGGCGATGATTATCTTCTGTCAGCTCTACTGCCACATGCTTGCCATAGGTTGGTGAGCCTTTACGAATATCTACTGCTACATCGAGTACTCTACCCTTTACGCAGCGTACCAACTTACTCTGAGTATAAGGTGGACGCTGGAAGTGCAGGCCTCGCATGACGCCATAGCTGCTCATTGACTCGTTGTCTTGGCAGAAGTGAACACTGTGTCCCAGAATTGGGGCAACCTTCTCTTCAAACTCTCGCTCGCTGAAACTCTCGAAGAAGTAGCCACGAGCATCACGGAAGAGGCGTGGCTCTATAATGAGGACGCCTTCAATATTTGTTTTTATTATATTCATTGTTTTATCTCCTCATTAACTTTGCTGCAAATTCAAAGAAATCTGCAACATTTTTGAAATCATCAAATTGTTGGCAATACATACTTGCATAAGGTTCGGGAAACCTACTGCGTATATCTGCCTTTATCATACTTGCCAAAGCTTCCTTTGTATAGGCTTTCAGCAATTCGTTGTATTGTTCCTCACTCATAACATTTTCTGTCATTTCAACATCCTTACAATAAACATTGCCTCATAAACTATGATCAAACATCAAAAGCAGCATTCGGAAATATAGAAGCAACGTATTCTTCGCTATTCGGTTGTTATTATCTGATGTTAGAGATATTTTCAACTATCTAATTAATATAAATCCTTTAATAATTTTGGAAGTTCATTATAATCACTATACCATATCACTCTCAAACCCAGTTCCACGAAAATCTGCTTTTGGATTTTCATAGCTTCATTGTTTTTTGCTTCTGCATTTTTGTCTGTACCAAATTCAGATATACGTGGCAAGAAAACAAAATGCCTTGGATCATTTTCACTATCTTGGATGGCAATATCAAGAAGGCGTCGAAGATTAGGATCTGTCATTGACAAACCGATAAAGATGCAGGTTGTTCTACTCAAAGCATGAAGCTGCTCCACATTTGACCAGTTGTAAGAACTTGCATAAACTCTATGGTACTCTTCTTCACTCAAAACAGGAACGGACTTTATGTCATCTTTATTGGCATAAGGAATAAATCCATGAACATGATAAATTGGGAAAAAACGTTGCGGTTGATTCTGCCCAAAAACAGAATAGTTTCTTATACCTCTTTTTCTTAAGGCTCTTTCCATCACATCATCAAAATTATAAGTAATGATGCTCTGAGCTTGCGATTTCTTACTATCGACAAGATTACATATCTCGTCAATAAGTGGAGAACGATATGCCGAAATACCACCATAAAGTGCATCATGTAGGCATTGATAATAATCCTCGTCATTAGACTTTTTCTCCATCATCATTCTGACGAATCTACCCATGACAATAGAAGAGTTATAACAAACCTTTGTTAGTTTCTCTATATCTCCATCTTTGAATTCTTTCTGCTTGCAAGTGTCTATCATATCTTTCAGAAGATTCCACCAAGAAGGAAGATTCGCAGACATACTAACACCAGCCCCTAGAAATAAGGTAAACCTTTCTTCTGTAAGACTTGTCTTTGCCATTTCCAAAGATTTGTATCGGTCTATAAGCCAATCATAGGTGGTTCTATTCGGGATTGTAGACAATCTATTCCCTGACAATTTATCCCAAAACTCTTGTAATGAGTAAATCTGAAACTTGTTTTTATATTGCTTTCTTATTCTGTTTTTTACTGATACAGGTATTATTCCAAAGGCATACAAGAGTATAAAGTTACGAATTTCATGCTTTAGACAGAGTTGCTGATATAGCATCTCATACCTTGATAGGGTATCAAACAATATTCGTCCCTTAATTTCAATAGCAGTAGCACCTTCAAGACCGAAATCAATTGTTTTTTGATCTATTTGCCTTTTCACATACCCCAATCCATCAGGAAGGAAAATATCATAATAAAGAGGACTATAACTTGATCTGACTTCTGTATCAAATCGAATATTATAGTTTGAGAGCATCATTGTAATGGCATCAATTGCTTCGCTCTCACTTCTAAAGTATACTGCATTCATTTATTTTTCTTTTATAAAATATCATCTATTCAGTTTCCCATTCATCACAGATGGAATGGTAAAACTCCTTGTTCTTTCCCTCATTCAACCAATTCTCCACGAAATGTGGATTATCACTTTTGGGTTTAGGACTAGCTGTGTTTATACGAGCCATTACTGGTGTTCTTACTGCGTCTCCTAATATAATAGCATGTTGTTGTGGCAATATTGGCAATTGATTCAGAACTTCTGAACTCGCAGAAGAAACTAATTTTCTGATATATTGTTGGTCATCTGGATTTTGAAGACGATGAATGATAAAACTATTGCACTGAGAAAGAACGGTCTTTGATAACTCTGATGGTCGTTGGCTTGAAATAACGAGTGACAATCCATATTTACGACCCTCACGAGCTATTCGCTCAAAAACTTTGCGAGATATAGAAGTTCTGTCTTTCTTATTAATTTCCGGAATGTAATTCTGAGCTTCTTCCAACACCATAACAATCGGCATTGTTCCTCTATCTTCTTCCTTGAACCTTGAAACAAATTCAAGGACAATTCTACCAACAAGTCCCGTAATCGTCTCTAACACCTCAGAAGGAAGGAGCGACATATCAAGAATTGTAATTTGGCTAGGAGTTCCTTGCTCTACGTCAACATTCACATTTTTAATGTACTCGGTATAAATATCACTGTCTGTTGTATCATATACTTTGCAGTAATCACCCAAAAGAAAAGAGATGAATTTAACCAATACATTTTCTATATCTTCTACAGTTTCCATCATCAATGGACTGGAAATACGCATGTCATCCTTAAAAGATTGCATACGCATTTTCAGGGTTGATACGTATTCTGTCAAACGGTCAGACGAAGTTTCTTGTTCTCGGATTGCAACATCAAAATAGGTTGACAACAAATCCGAAAAATTATAGAATATAGGCAAATCCAAGTTTCGATTCTCGGATGTTGTAGCAACATTTTTGTCTGCAATGAATTTCTCTATTAGTTTTTGTAACTTTGGCAAAACATCAGTAATCACACTGAGATCAACACTACCATTTAGAAAACCTTTTTCATTTTTCGTCAAACTTCCTCTTGCCTTTGTAAGTTCTTCCAAAACCTCTATCAGTTCATCATATAAATTTGAATTAGACTTTGCTTTTGCTCTTTTGAACATTTTAAGAGTTGTTCCTAAATCATCAATAAGACAATTTTTCATCGTGTAAGAATTCCCTTGTAAGGAAGTTAACAATGAATTTAACTGCGACAGTTGAAATTTAGATAGAGTTTCCGTGGTTTCTAGAACATCGTTAGTACTTTTTGCTAGTCCAACAGCTCTCTTTAGAATTGGTGCTTGACTACCAGATGTTGGTTCGAACAGGTAATCCAAGTCATCATAGTTCATAAACCAATGAGGTATGCGAATACCTTCCTTAGTTATCGCCAAAGGATTAACAACATCTTCTTCCGGCAACTGAAAAGCATTTTTATATTCACCATTGGTATCAAAAATTATGAAATGAGCACTTTTCAACTTCTTCCCATTGTACGAAAAATGAAACAAACTCTGTAATATAGAAGATAACGTGCATGATTTACCCGAACCTGTATTACCTAAGATTGCCGCATGTTTGCCAAAGAATTTGTCTGGATTGATTTTTATCTTGAAATCAGGAAATGCTGGAGACATGCCTATTGGTAAATAGAAATCATGCTCATAGTCTATCTTCTCGTATTCTCTCTTTTGGTCGAAAATCTTTTCCAAATCTTCCCTAACAACATACCATACAGGATTATCAAGTATTGGATAGTTATAAACACCCATAACATAACTTTTGTTATTCTCTATAGTACCTATCATAGTGGCAGACAAATATCTCGAAGATTCCGTCAAGAAGATAGAATGATTACTTTTGCTCATATCTGTTTCTTCACGTGTCTGTACACGATTTACCATTGCTACTATTCTGTCAGCTCCAACTGGTATTATTATATATGAGTTTATTCTGGCTATCGGATAGATTTCATGAAAGCCGCTCTTGTATAAGCTTTTCAAATTATCATCCAATTTAACATAAACTGTCAGGCTGTCAACAGAAACAATTTTTCCAACTTGTCTTTCTTGTTCCATAGTCTATTTCTTTAGCAAACTTTCCAATGTTTTAATTACTTCTTCTGATGAAGAAGCATCAGAAAAACTAGGCATAAGTTCTGTTGAGAAAGTCAAGAAATCACCTAAGTCATTTCCCTCCAGAATGATAATACGTGGGTCTTTCAAATCACGCAAACGCTTAATTTCTGCCGATTTTTCTGACTTTTGGAAATTCACAATTATCAGCGTAAAAGAAGGATTTGACAATGCTTGGTAGATAATATCATTGAAATGCTCATCGCAGAAAGAATAGCCTATGGCAAACAACACAGTTTGTGGTTGGGAAATTGCACAACTGAAATGACGTATAAGTTCCGAATATGGCAAATCCAAGGTATAGGATTTCTTAACCGCAGAAGGATAAATCATTAAATCGCCATAATTGAAAGCTGCATCATCTCCATTCGCTTTTATCAAGTCGATAGGTAATTCTTTTATGCCATAGACATTAGAAGCATTCAAGTCGTAATCTTTCACCCATGTTATTGACCCATGCAATTTGAAATAGCGAACGACTTTCTCGATACGCTGTACTTTTCCTGATGTCGTTGAGCCTGGATAAAAAATATCATAATCGAAAGTTTCTGGTTTAAAATACCTATGATGAAATCCAGAGAAACCATCTATATACTTAACTCCGATATTATCAAATGCATATTCAAAAGCCAAATCATAATTGCTTGTGAAGATATTCGCTCTTTTGAGATTCAAAGGACGTTGCAGTAAAGACTTCAAGAATTTCTCATGAAAGATGTACTTGTCCTTTTTGAATATATCTTCGTAGCCCTTGTTTTTTATTCGTTTTAAATCAGAATCTTTAGTTGTTCTCAGATGAACATCACAAAGATTAAACATGGCCTTCTTTATAGCAGCAATCAATTTTTGGAGCCTCTTCGTTTTATCATTATCTTGTTCTGCTTTTGCTACATATAAATTAGCAATCAGATAATTCAATAGGGTCTCCAATGGCACATCTATTTCGCCGTATTCATCAACAACCATTTGTTTCTTGCCATCAACTTCCTCATCTTTAACATCGCAGTTACGATAATAATTTCCATCGAAAGCATAAGTCCAACCATTAGCATCTGTAACTATATCCCCTTTATTCATACATGCAATTTTATTTGCCTGCAGTTTTTGGACATAAGTTTTAAAATCATTTGATATGTCTTCATCTTTGTTTTCATTGATTTCATCCTCAACAGAAAGGGGAATGTTCTGTATAGAAGCCGCGCCTAGATGAATAGAAGAACCTGTACCAAACAGAAAAGAGACATTGTCCAACTCTAGATAATTTCTAAACAGTTTTTGTATTCGCTCTATCACTGTAGAACGAATTCCTTTTAGTTCGTTTTCTGGCAAATCAGACTTGTCTGTTTGAACTTTTCCACACTCAAGAAGTACATTTGTTCCTCCTACATAAATATTATTATCTTTCGTAAACATATAACTATCAATTTTATAATGTTTCTAAAATAATAGACGCCCGCAAATTCAAAAAACAGAACGACTTCAATATCTTACTTAGCAACATTCATTTTGCTCTTATTTGCCGAAATCCTTGATTCTCTGTTCTTCTTTCAATGAGCAGACAAGCAGTTGTCCATTCTTCTCGGCTACGATATAGCCATCCAAGCCTTGAACTACCACCTTGCTTTCATCGGCTGCATGTACCACGCAGTTCTTGCATTCATACAATCAGATGTCCTTGCTTACCTTGGCATTGCCAGCCTCATCCTGTGGAAGCATGGTGCGGAGGCTGCCCCAGCTACCTAAGTCGCTTCAGCCGAACTCGGCTGGTAAGGTATAGATTTCCTTCGACTTCTCCATCACGGCATAGTCAATGCTTATCTTCTCGCAGGTTGGGAAGAGTTTGCCGACTACCTCTTTCTCCTGTTCGGTATAGAAAGAAGGTGCCATCTCGTCCATGATACTGGCAAGATTTGGCTGGAAGGTGCGGATTGCCTTGCTGATGGTATCAATGTTCCATACGAAGATTCCGGCATTCCAATAGTAATTGCCAGCGGCAAGGTATTGCTCGGCTGTCTCCAGGTTTGGCTTTTCCTTGAAAGCCTCAACCTTGTAGATTTCATCTACGGATGTTGGCTCTGCTGCAGCGATATAGCCATAGCCTGTTTCTGGGCGGCTTGGCTTAATACCAATGGTCACGATGGCGTTCTTATCGGATGTATAGCTCAATGCCTTGCTGAGTACTCGCTGATACTCCGAGGTATTGATGACCAGGGCATCGGATGGTGTCACCACGATGTTGGCATCAGGATGCTTCTTCTGAATCTTCCAGCAGGCATAAGCAATACATGGAGCGGTATTGCGAGCCTCCGGCTCTGCTAATATATTATCTACTGGCATGTCAGGGATTTGCTCCTTGGCAATGCGAATGTATTTCTCGTTTGTCACTACCCACATGTTCTCGACAGGACAGATTGGCTTCAATCTATCTACTGTCAATTGAATGAGGGAACGGCCGACACCCATCACATCAATGAACTGCTTTGGGTAATCGGGGGTTGACATAGGCCAGAAGCGACTGCCTACGCCGCCGGCCATGATTATGATTTGTATGTCGTTGTAATTATTCATAAATCTTTTTTTTACCTCTTTGTCTCCTTAAAGGAGATATTATTTTTCGAAAATCACCCCGTCCCTCTTTACCCTTAAAGAGGGCTCCACCTCTCACCCCGACCCTCTCTCCTCAGGAGCGAGGGAGGGAACCGCCCTACTCGGTGCTCGGAACCGCTACGCTCTAAGGTTGGCGGACCATCAAAGGTCTTCGCCAGGTTGTGCGGGATGGGACCGCCTGGGGATAACTATAGTATTTGCATAAGTTTAATGCTTATTTACACAAGTCAGAGAAAAACAAAGACTAGCAATAAATATATTGTTATCTCCTCATTAACTTTGCTGCAAATTCAAAGAAATCTGCAACGTTCTTGAAATTATCAAACTGCTGGCAATACATACTGGCGTAAGGTTCAGGGAACCTTTGTCGTATATCAGCCTTTATCATGCTTGCCAAAACCTCCTTTGTGTAAGCTTTCAGCAATTCATTGTATTGTTCTTCGCTCATAAACGATTAACTATTCATTTGAGTCTCGTTTAGAAATTGACTTTTTTACACTATCTGGCAACTTACTATACATTTCATTAATCTGCTTTGGTTGACTAATCATATATTCAACTATCATGTTTATAAGATTCATCAACATTATAGCAGTATGCTCATCATCCACGTCGAAAGCAATGGTACCAGGGTGAACTGCTTTATTACCAACAACTCGTACAACATCCAAAGCTTGTTGGATTTTCAAAGGTAGCCCTTTAGAAACCAACTCACCTATATTTTTATTTATATCTCTGTCATTTGCACCTAATTCATTACAAAGCTTATCTATAGCCAAACGCAATAATGCGCATGCAGCCCTAGGAGAAAGGGCATATATATTTCCAGCTTCTTCAAATAATGACTTTACAGAAGACGGCATATCTTCATTAGGCTCTATCGCCTGTTTTTGAGGATAAATATATTCATCATCTATCCACAGTATCTTCTTACCACAATTAGTACACCTTGCTATCGTCAGAATATTCATAAATCTTGTCAGTGCAAAATCTGATTGAAAATGATGTTTAGCATACTCCATACAGGAAACTGTATTGCAATGTGGACATGTGAAAAAAGTCTTATCTTTTTGTGGTTCTATATAATTCATTACTATCTATTGATTATATTTTTGATTATACAATGCTCTTAAATATTCTAATGATTGCTTTGCAAATTCATTTTCGGGTTCAAGCATTAGCCAGAACTCCGTCTTGCCTATAACAGACTCTAAATAATGGGGATTTTTGATACGTCTTCTACGAATATGTTCCCCCAGCCCATAGTTACTAATATAATACAATTCTTGCTCTAACTTTCGACGATATTCCCTTGGAACTCGTATTTGTCCATTTGCCAAACTTACACCAGTAAGTATCTTTGCCCCATTTCCCTTATATAACTTTACCTTAGAAGCATTTACTATAAAATGACACTCAGATATAATCCTAACTATATATTGGACAAAAGTAGGTTTTATCAACTCCCCAGAAAAAGCTAAATCATCTGCATAACGAGTATATTTATATCCCATTTTTCTAGCCACTCCCAATAAGCGATTATCTAAATGATGAGCTATGATATTACTCAACGCAGGACTTGTTGGAGCACCTTGTGGCAAATGTCCATCTACACAACAGATAGAACCTAAGTAGAAAGCCACATGATTGCTATAGCCAAAACTCCGAAAAACATTAATAACTTGGTTGAGCGTAATCGAAGGAAAGAAATCCTTCAAATCCAACTTCAACAAGTATTTGTTTTTCACATGCACTCTGGCATTAGTCACAATAGATTTCTTCGGGCAAAATCCATGAGCACAATAGTTAACCTTAACCTTGCTCAATATGTTTTCATATATCCATGTTTGGACATACTTTAGTGTATAATGAGGTGCTGACAACTCTCTAACACCACCACTTTTCTTTCGTATGAAAAAATTACGGTAATGCTTATCTGCACCATACACTATACTATGCAAGTATGATACATCTAGTCCTAAAAGCAAGCAAAGATGTGGTAAATCAAATATGACAGGCATATCTTGCTTTAGCAAAGAACGAGCATAAGCCAAACACTGATTGGCAAACTCAGGAGCTATACCTCTAGAACGATAGTAAGCCTTCCAAAGTTCCATCATCTTTTGTAACTGCAAGTCTGTCATAATCTTATATTGTTAAAAGGGGAGAGAATTATTACTGGAACTACTTTCCTGACAACGCCTGCAACAGATTCGTTAAAAATGCATCGCATTTTTGATGAATCTGTTGCTGTCAAAGTCGATAGACTTTGACTTCGAACACCGTGGTGTTCGATGGGTAAAGCAAAGCCTAACCCTGCCGGAGCGACTACACTCCTATTTTCTAGTTTCCTACATTCTCTCCACCTTTATTTTTCTTTCCAGTATTCAAAAAATCTTTTGTCGGAAGGTATGGTTCGTTTATCTTCAATCTATTTTCCATACGCATCCCTTCAAAATATTTTGATCCATGAGTATACTCCGTTACGACACCATTCTCATATAATGAATCTATCGCTGCACGACCTGCCTCAGTAATCTTGATACGGTATTCATCATCGCAGGTTATGAAACCCTTCTTTTGATATTCCATGATAAATGCAATAACGTCAGAAGGGGTCAAATCAAACCTATTAGAAATGGTATATCCTAATAACCCATTTCTGCAGTTTTCCAAGGAGAGAAACAAATCTATATATCTACGTTTGATTTCCATTATCAATAACCAACTTGAGACCTAGTAAACAAAGTTTTTCTATTTGAATTGTCTGCATACCTCTTCCACCAAAATATAGGAAACACATTGTTTGGGATATTTTTGAACTTTCTGCAAAATATAGCCTCAGACTGTTTGTATCCTAAATGATAATTAGACAATTCAGTTTCATTTATTATAGTAGCTAGTTTGCTTTCCAAATACGACATAAGTTGAATTTTATGTTCAACCTCACTGGGAAGAAAGCTTTCAGATATAGCCCTATCCATCTTATAAGCACAAAAGATATCAATACCTAACTCACGAAGTTGGTCAACGGCAAATTTCATCCCAGAAGCAACAACAAAATGCAGGGTGCACTCTCTCCCATTTTGAGCCATTTTACTTTCAAACTCATCCTTACGATTCAGTAATGTACTACCACTACCAACAAAATCGTCAAGAATAAAAAAATGTCGTATTGACTGAAAGTCTCTTTTTTTTAAACAACGATCGAACCTATTACAATAATTATCAGATGGAAAGTCTGCTAATTCCATAAAAAATTTTATATCTTGCAAAACACTCTGTGAACTATCAGGCAAATGGTCATGAGCGGTAGCTACCAACAGGCATTCATTTAAAGGATAACCCCGATTTACAATGTAATTGCGCATATCCAACAGACAAAGATTATAAACTTCTTCATCCATAAAAGAAAAATTAATCAATAATTGCTTTACAAGGTTCCTTTGTTCTTCATCATCACACAAGTCATAAAGTTCACTCAAAATGTCATCTTTTTCCAACAAAAGTTCTTTTTGACATTTTATCAAATCTGATATAAAATTGAATTTTTCCTTATTCATCTTTATACATACTTTCTTTTCCTCAAGAAACGTATCGTTGGAATGTCTTGATAGTCTTACGAGATTATCGAAATCATTTGCTACAGATAAACCTGCTTGGCTTCAGACGCCTATTTGTATAAATCCACGTTAATGTCGAATGGTGAATCGAAGTCTTTCAACATCGCATGCTTTGTATCTTTCTCTGAGAGGTTGGCATGTTCTGTTGGAACCTTCCAATCAATGCCGAGGGTATCGTCAAGGATAGAGATACCTCCATCTGCCTCAGGATGATAGAAGTTATCACACTTGTATTGGAAGACGGCTGTTTCTGAGAGAACGGCGAAACCATGGGCAAAGCCCTTTGGGATGAAGAACTGGACATGATTGTCTTCTGTCAGTTCTACAGCTACATGCTTGCCATAGGTTGGTGAACCTTTGCGGATATCTACGGCGACATCAAGTACTCGGCCTTTAACGCAGCGTACCAACTTGCTTTGTGTGTAAGGAGGACGCTGGAAGTGCAAGCCTCGCATGACGCCATAGCTGCTCATTGACTCGTTGTCTTGGCAGAAGTGAACACTGTGTCCCAGGATTGGGGCAACCTTTTCTTCAAACTCTCGCTCGCTGAAGCTCTCGAAGAAGTAGCCACGAGAGTCGCGGAAGAGGCGTGGCTCTATAATGAGGACGCCTTCTATTTCTGTTTTTACTATATTCATTGGTTTATCTTTTGTTCTTTAAAAAAAGAATTTCTAAAATCATCCCAGCCTTCTTTAGCATTAAAGAAGGAGTTTTTTCGAAAATCACCCCGTCCCTCTTTACCCTTAAAGAGGGCTCCACCTCTCACCCCTGCCCTCTCTCCTCAGGAGCGAGGGAGGAAACCGCCCTACTCGGTGCTCGGAACCGCTACGCTCTAAGGTTGGCGGACCATCAAAGGTCTTCGCCAGATTGTGCGGGATGGGACCGCCTGGTTATAGTCCATCATAGTGATGCAGACTTATCTGCTTAAACATCTTCTCTTAACTATCAGCTATGTTACATGCATCATCCAGCCTTAATAGAATCAAGGTCGTTACTCCAGTTTCTTATAACTGATTTCTTTATTGTTACGCCTTGACAAGCGATCAACTAGCTGCTTCACGTAGTTTTCATCCGCATAGTTACATTCTATCAACTGACATAACTGCAAACCTGCATCTGTCAACGCAAAGCCTTCTAATTGCAACTCTTTGACATCATAATTTTTAGAAACCAGTTTAAAACCAGGTAATTTTACTTGGTCCAAACCAGTATATGTATATAAACCATCACTGGAATTTACGATTCCACAATCCATCAATGTCTGCAAATCATTATATTGGAAGAATTCATTATTCTGAAAAATAAATTCAGGAACGGTTTCTTTTGTAATTAACAATGGAACCAATTCAACAAAATGCTTAGCCTCTTCTGACTCCATATTCTTCAATATGGATAAAGTCCTTTTATAAAACTTACCATGATGAGCTATTTCACCTGCAAGAATCTTTCCCCATAACACTTGTATCTCTTCATCAGAAGAGTCTTTTGCAGAATCATAGAATGCAGTAGCCCAATCCGGATCTAAATTTTCACCATCTACTCCGGGCAACTTTTTAAGTTCATTGATAGCAAAAGAATAAGCTGAAACTATATTTGAGATTTCCCTAACATCCCTTCGTGATTGAATCTCTTTATTTATTTCCTTAGCACATTCGCATTTCAGGTAGGCGATGTTAGTTACATCATTTTGGGCAACCAAGAGACGCTGATCTAAACTAACAAACCATTTTTCTAATACGTTAAGATGGCTGCTAGGGCAACTATCCAACAACGCATTCTTCAAAATATCTAAAGGCTTTCTTATATCAACAATATCACCCATTACTATATCAAGTTATTAATGTTCAAATCTATACCTACAGCTTTCATCTCTTTTGCCACGTCGAACTCCCATTTCTCTGACATGCTTACATAAACAATACCAGACAAATCACCAGGAACTTCTACATCTCCCTTCACCAATGCACAAACATGGCTTCGTGTCAACTTGCCACACAGATATCCATGTTCAAATACAACATTTTGACGAGCGCGAGATTTATATTCTGTATCTTCCTTAGCCTTGCCTTCATCACATGGTGTATAAAGAACAATTGCATAACACACATTACCAGTATATTTCTCTATTTTCTCGATAATAGTCTTACCGGTACTAGGCATATCTCGCAATATTATGGGATTCAATCCTATCTTTCGTACAAAGTTCTCAACATCTTTCAATACAACAGAATCATGCCCATGAACGATGAAAACATCCTTACTGTTAGAAGTTGCAGATATACTTGATGATGAAGTTTGAGAAGACTTACAAGGAATTAAAGCTGACTTTTCAACATCACCTTCCATCTGTATTACCTTAGCAGAAATGATTTCCTTCAGTTCCTTAATATTATCTAGCCCCCACAATGTATGCTCATGATTGCAGTAAGAGTTTAAATATGAATTAGCTTGACTACTAAATGACTGCTTATAAATCTCTTTGTTAAAATTATCCCACTTTTTGTAAGAAGCTGTGAAAGAGTTTTCTTCGTCAACCTGATATATTATCTTTGGACGTCCAAATTGACTATAAGTATGAGCAGACACTGAAACTTCAAGATTCAACAACTCATGACCTTTTGCTATTTGCTTCGTCAGTAAACCGACAAACTCTTCTTTATCTTTAATTAATGTTTCCATTGTTATTTATCGTATTTGTTTTATTTAGCCGAAAACTTTTACCCTTGTTATAATAACTTGGGAAATGAAAAATATCAATATGGTACAACACTTCTGAGCTACATTCTACATAATAAATATGTATAAAATCATTTATCCAACCCCAATATTTTTGTATTATGCAAAGAGGTAAAGCCACAATTTGTACACACTAATGCAACAGAAGGCAGAAAAGTACCCCCCAATTGTATAGAATTCAAATTATCTTGCAATGTGTTTGCTAAATAACCATCGGCAATAGTAAAGGAACTACTATGGCAAATCGGACATTTATATACTCCTATTCTCTCGGCCAACTTTTTCAGAATTATCTGTTTATCACTTTCCTTTATCATACAGACTATTTATTGCTTTAGTTAATTGCTTCCGTAACTCAAAATTATTAGAATAGAGCAACAATCTATCAGAACTTAAATCAAATGGAATTTCATCAACTTGGCTTATACTAGCCAACAATATAACAGTTTTTCCTATACTGTGAGCTATACCCAATTCATAAAAAACATTCGGATTCTGACCATCAAGAACCGCTATCACAAATTGTGATTCAAACATTTGAGTTAAGATTTGACGTAATAAATTACCCGGATTATATGGCTCATCACTTCTTAAACATTTAATTCCTGTTTTTCTGCAAACATCAGAAATTACATCGTAAGTTTTTTGAAATCTCTTATTAAATGGCATTAAACAAAGTACAGATTTATTATTAACTAATACATTATTAACATCCACCCCCATTTTTGTAAAGTAAGAATAATTCGGAATTTTACTATTTATGGTATCATCTGAATCTATCGAGGATTGGAGAACCAATTTGTTAGTATCAAAAAAACGATTAGGAGAAGACAGCATAATTTCTCTCCAGTCGTAAAGATGCTGCTCGATCCGATCACGCTGACCTTTTATCTCAACTTCTGTCTCCTTTATTTTTGTATCTTTATACTGTAAATAAAGATATAGAGTGAAAAGGAATGTCAAAGCACTAAAAAACAAAGCAAAATATAATAAATATGAAGGCATAATCTCTAAAACTAACAGATTTGTGAATAAATGAAGAAAATCCATGCAGAAGCAGCTAATATATCTAAAAAGCCACATAAGTAACTACGCTTGGTGTAGTTTTCATTATATGAGTATTTTAAAGAAAATCTTCTAAACATGCAGCACACAATAGATATAATTAAAGAAAATATTACAAATATAATACCCAAAGGCATATTTTCTTCTCTCATATACCCCGTTATAATAATAGTAATTACAACAAGGCATACATCAATGGGAAACTCTAAAACAAAATTTCCCCAATCTCTTTTATCGCTCTCCTTAGAAACAAAATATTTCAGCAAAGACACCAATACTAACAAAAATACCGACAACCAAAATGAATACGCAAGCGTTTCTGGATGCTTAAGGCTTTCCCAAAATTTATCCATATATAATATCATTACTAGAAAATGTTTATATCACCAATACAGCGTCCCCACTATATTACAAGTAGTTACACCTATCAGTTTTTTGAAAAAAATATCTTTTGTATCGTTATTGTAGAAGATAAGTTGCACTCGGCAATTTGAGAACCAGCTTTCATTGCGCTCATTTGCATTATCTTTAGGGTGAAGGATTGCTAAGCACACTCCTTCACCTCATCTGTTTTTTCAACATAGTAACATGGAAACATAGACTTATAGTCCTTATCCCCATCTTTCAGGCGGATAAGAAAGTCTGCTCTATTTGCTAAAACCATCAAGCACGTCTTGCTTGATTCTCTTAGCTACATCCAATTGTTCTTCACGTACCATTATATGAATATACATATCGTTACCACAAGCATCAATGCAAATTGGTAAATCAACAACATTCATATCTAATAACCCTTGAAGCTTATGAAACAAACTTGTAAAAAGTCTGTTACGATAATACTGTACCGAAAAGCCTTCTGCCTTTTTACGAGCATTCATCGGAACATCGGCTATATCATCGCATACATAATACAATATCGCATTGTCATGAGACCTGAAGAAGCTATAAATTTGATTAGAGATAAGTGATAAATCCCGAATCCCTGTCACATGTTTATAACTACCTACTCTGTTGAGATATATTCCCCATACCTCAACATCAGACTTTTCTAAGGCGGAAATTATTTCGGATGACAAAAATCTCGCTCCATCATTCAGAATTCGCACGATATATATATCACCCGTTTTGCTTGTAAATCTATATTCAAATGCATCCATTACATAGCTATTTCACAAACCTCGCATCCTCGTTTTGCCATATCTTGCAGCTGAGCTGCCTTATATGCCTTCATACGCTTCACCCACTCTGCTACCTTTGGGGAATCGCTTTTAATAACTAATGTTTCTTTTATTTCTATCATTGTATAACCTCCTATATTAAAGAATGCTGCAAAGATACTACTTTCTGCCGTAAACACCAAGAAATTTAGTAAAAATCTTCATTACGTAAGCATTTTATGCCCCACCTGTCCCTCCCCTGGGGGAGGGTCCTTAACCCACTCCCAAGCCCTCGCCCTTTCCAAAAGGGCAAGGGATGTAACCGCCCTCCGGTGCTCAGAACCGCTACGCTATAAGGTTGGCGGACCAAAGCGGTCTTCGCCAAGTTGTGCGGGATGGGACCGCCTGGAGCAACGTATTTCACCAATACAGCCTCTTCTATATCTTCTCCACATCCTGCTTGTTCAGCCCAGTCATTTCCATGATGGTCTTCACATCCATGCCTATCTTCTTCAAATTCTTGGCTATTTGGATGGCAGCATCCCTCTGACCATCATCATAGCTACCAGACAAGAGGGTTCTCTCGCTGCTTATTACATCCCAAAACTTATCGTAGGCACGAAGCTCGGCATCAGAGAAGGCAGATATCTTCACCTCCTCCAAGGCCTTGTTGATTTCAGGGTTCTCCAAAAGCTCAGCAGGTACTTCCTTGGTCTTGTCGTTAATCTCTGTCAAGAAGCGGAGCCATAGGATGGTCATACGCTTCTCTGTTATCGTATGAGGCGTAAACTTTGGCAGTTCGATAAAAGTAAAGCACAAGCCTTCTATTACCTTATCGGTATACTTGTCGTGCACAATATGATAATTATGGATGCATTCATCTATATTTTTCTCGAAGATTTCATTCACCAAGTTCAAGGAATATACTGGCTGCAAATCCTCATATCTAGTTCCAATCTCAGCTTGGCTTACGTATGCCTTGGATGCATTGAAGAGCACTCGCTGTTTAAAAGCATCAGTCCATGCCATCTGCATCTCCACCACAAATTGGCGTCCCTGTACATCCTTGCATCTCACATCTACAATAGTATCCTTGTGAATTGGGTCCACAGGAATCAACTCTGTAGGAAGATATTCTATGCTCTGTATCTGCTGATCTTCCTCCAGTGGCAACAGGGCATTAAGAAGACTAATCAGCAAATCGGGATGATTGCCGAATACCTTCTTAAAGGTCAAGTCTGCCTTCGGGTCTAAATATTTGATATTTGCTACCATATTCGTATTCTTTAGAATTATTCTGCAAAGATAGGATATTTCCCAGAAATCACCAAATTTTTGATAGAAAAGTTGCGGATTACAGCATAGAATCTATTATTGTCTGATATTATTTCTGAATTATCGTAATTTCCAGATTCGCAATCTAGAAGAACATGATGACTTAAATCTACTGGTTTCATATCATTTTTCATGCTCTTTGTCAGACTAATCACCTATAGTTGTACGACCGCAAGGCTACGGTTGTACGACTATATAGGCTATAGTTGTACAACTCTGGAGTTATAGTCGTACAACTATAGGGGTTATAGTTGTACGACTATAGAATTCTGATTTTTTAAAGAAATTCGCAATACTAGTTAACATACTGATTTTCTGATAGTTATATATCTTTGCTGCATTTCCGATATTTTCAAGGAAATATTTTCTAAACGGAAATTTCTGAATTTCAGCAGGAGAAAATGGGGAAAATGTCTATATTTTTCCTAATAAGACCATTTTTCCGTTATTAGCTCTACTGAAAAATGGTGCTAATCTAATTCCATAGAATCATATGCTAATAGTCGACCACCAATTCTCTTGATTTTCGTATAGACATATTTAGAATAAGAATGAAGAACCTCCATGACGATACCTAGACCAATATCTGTAATGGAACTCTCTTTCTTACCTAGACTATCTATGGAACAGAGAGTAATACCTTTGTGCTCGTCATTCTCCTCATCAGAACATATCCAATAGCGATCGTGCAAAGGTCCGTCTGTAGATTTATCCTCATACCACACGAAATTAAGACTGATGTTATTGATTACGCCTGAAGATATATTCTTCCATGCTGACAAATAGTCCTCGTTAGTGAATTTCTGGCGATGGCTGAGTATTCTAATCTCCAGGCTATTGTTGATATCACATAGCTGCTTTACTATAGTTAAATCCTGCGGCTTAAAATAAGGATCGATAATAGTCAAGGTATTGAAATTGCATGACTGATACCAATTGAAAATATGAGCCCTAGCCTTCTCCTCATCACCTATCTGAATATAACCCTCTTCTGCAAAAGAATGAGAACTAATCAAACTATCTACACGATCGATACGTTCCTTTGTATCTGCAGCCAAAGACAGCACCAACCTGTGTAACTGTTGCGCCACACTGACTTCCATCACCTCAGCATCCATCAAAACGATATTGAGTCCATCATAGAAATAGCTTACACAATTGGCACCATGCTGCTTGGCAAATTGAGCCAAAAGAGTGGTAACACCAACTCCATCATCACCATATAAACAGAGTATGCTGTCATTTTCCAAACGCTTCTCGCACAAAGCTAACTCAGAAGCACGGTAGATTTCATTGGCAACAGGACATGGTCTGGTTTCGCTATAATAGTACATATCAGCAATAACTCCCGCTGGAATAACTTCCTTGCTACAGTTACGACTGCTCAATACATGTCTAGCGTAATCAATACCATAGAAATTCTGCACAGAATACTTTGCATTAGGCAGTATCGTAACCATCTATATTTCCATACACCCTCTGAACCGCCTTTATTTAAAGGCGATTCAAGAGATGTTAAAAATAAAAAATGATTGGATTTAACATTTATT
>ERZ507008.4-NODE-4-length-87607-cov-44.1772_pt1 | contig 87607 bp, 78 predicted proteins | sample MGYA00512879_ERZ507008 | MGnify/ENA metagenome assembly ERZ507008 | reverse complement strand
ACGAAGGGACCATTGCTTATTTGCGGGTGCAAAGTTACTACTTTTATTTGAATCTTGCAAATTTTTCCGCGAAAATTTTCGCTAAATGCTTGTTTTTTTGTAATTTTGCCCTGTTTTTAAATAATTATAGACAAAATGGAAGTAAAAACTAGAGCTATCGTACTGCAAACCATTAAGTATGGGGATGCACAACTTATCGTGGATTTCTTCACCGAAAAGTTGGGCAGAGTCTCTTTTATGGTCAAAATACCCAAGTCTTCTAAGGCGAAGATGAAGCGTCAGCTGTTTCAGCCCTTGATGATTCTCAACCTGGAGTTCGACCATCGTCCGAAAGCTAACTTGCAGCGATTGAAGGATGTATCCATCGCCCTTCCCTTTGTGGATCTTCCCTTTTCGCCTTACAAGTTGGCGATGTCTATGTTTCTGGCAGAGCTTTTGGGGCAAGCCACCAGGAACGAGCAAGTGAATGTTCCATTGTTTTCCTTCATAGAGGAGAGTGTGGCGTGGCTCGACCAGGCACAGGGGAATTATGCCAATTTCCATATTGTCTTTATGGTTCGGCTAACCTTCTTTCTTGGATTTTCGCCTAATCTTGAGAGTGGTGCGCATGGCGATTTCTTCGACTTGGAGGAAGGCCGCTTTGTATCCTTCGTGCCTACACACGTACATTATTTAAATAAAGAGGATTCTTTGCGTATGTTGGGGCTGCTTCGCCTGAGCTATGAAACAATGCACCTCTACACAATGTCCCGATTGGATCGAAACCGCTGTGTAGAGGTGATATTGCAATATTATAGAATTCATGTTCCGGGATTCCCGGAGCTGAAAAGCTTTTCTGTTCTACAGGAGTTGTTTGCTTAAGGAACGGTTCCCTAGGCGAAACTGATGACTCCCTGTACTGTGTCGTTATCGTCTTTCTTCTTAGCCTCCTCCGTTTCTGCATTGCCAGAAGCCAGATTGCGGATGTCTTCGAGAGTCTGACGGGTGCGCTTGAAGGTTGGTGTATTCTCTACCTGAAGGATTACATCCTCATTGTCGAGATCCTCAGGACGGAACAGGAAGATGTGTGGATGACGCTTATACTGGGTAGAGTTGCCGTCTGAACCATAGTAGCGCTCGCGTCTGTTCTGACGCTCTGCCCTTGTCTCTTCCTCTTCTGCGATACGGCGAGCTTCCTCTTCTGTATGCTTCTTCATGTGGCGGTTCATTCCCTCTACGTCTTCGAGTCCGAAACCTGTTGCCAATACGGTAACCTTGACACGGCTGCCCAACTCTGGATCAATGGCGAGTCCCCACTTCAACTCGAAGTCGTCTCCAAACTTCTCCATGAAGTCGTTTACATCGTTCATCTCATCCATGGTCAAACCAGGATTGTCCTTCTTCTCACTGGCAAAAGCAATGCTCAGCAAGATCTTCTTGGAGTTGAATACATCGTTGTCGTTGAGCAAAGGTGAGTTCAATGCATCCTCAATCGCCTTCTTGACACGACCTTCACCTTCACCGTAACCAGTACTCATGATGGCAACGCCACCATCCTTCAATACGGTCTTCACGTCGTTGAAGTCAAGGTTGATGAGTCCGTGAACGGTGATGATTTCAGCAATACTCTTTGCTGCAACGCTTAAGGTGTCGTCTGCCTTTCCGAAGGCATCGAGTACTGCGAGGTCTGGATAAATCTGGCGGAGACGCTCGTTGTTGATAACCAGCAGCGCATCTACGTGCTTAGACATCTCTTCTACACCATCCAGTGCCTGGTCGATCTTCTTAGGACCTTCGAAGCGGAAAGGAATGGTTACGATACCAACGGTAAGGATTCCGAGTTCCTTGCTCACTCTTGCGATGACAGGCGCAGCACCGGTTCCGGTACCACCACCCATTCCGGCGGTGATGAAAGCCATCTTGGTGCCGTCGTTCAGCATGTGCTTGATCTCTTCAAGGGTTTCCTCGGCAGCCTGGCGAGCCTTGGCAGGCTTGTTGCCGGCTCCCAGACCTTCCTTGCCCAACTGCAGATGTACAGGTACAGGAGAATCGTTGAGTGCCTGATTATCAGTGTTACACAATACGAAGCTTACGTCGTGGATGCCTTCACGGTACATGTGGTTGACAGCGTTACCACCGCCACCACCTACACCAATCACCTTGATGATGCTGTTTTCCTTTTCTGGCTCTCCAAAGTCCAGAATATGTGGAGTATTTGTGTTATCTAGCATAATAGTCTATTCTAAAATATGATTATATTATTCTTCCTCAGAGATGGTATCCTTCACGAATTTCTTGAATCCTCTCATGAACTTGTGAACGAGGCTGTTCTCTTTTCTGCGTTTTGCTTCTTCCTCGGCTTCCTTTTCAGCCAGGAGTCTTGCCTCTTCCTCTTCCTGTTCTCTCTTGCGGCGAGCCTCTTCTTCAGCCTTCAGCTTTTCGGCTGCAGTCAATACCACGCCGGTGCCTACTGTCTCGTTCGGGTTGCGAGGAGCCTTGTGGGCTTCAGAACCTGTTCCTGTTGTAGGACGGTTGTCGAGGTTGTCGAAGAGGTCATTGTTGAATTCGCTGCCTGCGCAGTTCATGTCGCCCTTAGCCAGGAGTCCCAATACGGTATTCATCATACCTGTATGATTGGTGATCTTAGGATCCTTTGAGTTGACTGTCTGGGTAACAAACTTCGCGATGCGTACCTTGTCGATATGGGTATGAGTCTTGAATACCTTGTCGATTTCAGGCATATTGCTTCCACCGCCGGTGAGGATGATACCACCCATCAGCTTATCAGAGAATTCTACAGGTACCTGGAACCATGCATTTTCTACGATTTCCTCCACACGAGCCTCTACAATCTCGATAAACTTTTTGCTCTCTATGGTTCTGTCCTTGTCAACAGAGTAGTTGAGTGTTGGGTCGATATTGCTGATATCGGTGTAGGCCTTTGCATATTTCAGCTTCATCTTTTCTGCATCAGCATCCTCGAGCTGGAGGCAAGTCAAGTCCTTGGTGATGTTGTTTCCACCCAATGGGATGACAGAGAGATGGCGCAGGATACCCTTGTAGTAAACGGATACGGTAGTGGTGTCGGCACCCAGGTCAACGAGCATACATCCGGCTCTCTTCTCAGAGTCGGTCAATACGCTGTCTGCCATAGCCAATGGTGCGAGATACATCTCCGCAATCGAGATATTTGCATTCTCGAAGCAGGTGTTGATATTGTTATAGAAGTTCTTGCGCCAAAGGATATTCAGGAAGATACCTTCCAGATGGCTGCACTGTATGCCTACAGGGTCAATCTGGTACTGGTTGTCTATCTTGTATTCCTGTGTTGCAGCGTCAAGAATTTCTTGGTCTGGATAAGTCATGTTGCGGTTGATGTCCATCAGCTCATTAATCATATCCTGCGAGATGATAGATGCGCCTGGCAGATCTTTCACGATGACGTTCTTGAGGCTTCTGATAGATCTGCCTCCTACACCCACGTAAACCTGGGTAATATCTTGTTTGAGGAAGTTCTTCAACTTCTTGATGATGCTAGTGAGGCACTGGCATGTTTTGTCGATGTTATAGATAACACCCTTTCTGATACAAGAAGATGAGTTTTCCTCGACGGTAGCCAGCACGGTGATGCTGCCGTCTAAATTCTTCTGACCAGCTATACCTGTCATCTTAGATGAGCCAAGCTCGATAGCTACAATAAATTCCTTTGGCATAGTCTTTATATATTATCTTTTTCTGTTTCAATTATAAAATTAGCTGTTATGATGCTTTGTGCAAATTATCTGGTTGTCAAACTCGATGTTGATGTATGAGTATTTGTTCCAGCCAGCTTGAGAGAGACCATATTTGTAGAACTTTTCCAGACGGTCCATCTTCTTGTTGATGAAGTCTTCTACATCTTGTTCTCTTTTGCTGATGATATTGCTTTCCGGCAGGTTACCTATATATATAATGTGGTTTCCTACTCGTGGCACCAGTTCAATGCCCCTGTCGGGCAGTACGTTGATCTGCTCTATCTGATTTCTCCAAAGATTGTTCTTCATCAGGGTCTTGCTTACCAGCGATATGTATTTCTGGGCAAACCATTTGTTGATGTTGCCTGTGGCGATGATGATGTCGCTCGTATAGTTGGTGTTGGGCATTACCTGATAATGATCATCTATATAGTAGTCCTCGTTGTTGATGCTCTTGATTCTCACAATTGGCATACGCTGGGTGAGGTAGATATCCACCAGTCCGTCTTGCGTCTTGTAGCATTCTGCAGTCTTCACGAAGGGACTGGTCTTTAAGGTTTCCTCTATCTTTCTGGCGTTTACGTTGTTCAGCGGTTTCTCCAGGGGATAGAGCTTTTTTATCTCCAGTCTCTTCTTGATTTCCTTTGCATTCAGAAAGCCGTTGGTCATCTCATCCTCAATGTTGATGTTCACCTTGGTGCATAGCATTCCCTTTTCATCAGGTTTGTTAAACTTGGTGAAAGCGAATCCCAGATAGGTTGCCAGTGCAACATCCAGGGTGATGAGTAGGGTTTTCTGCCAATTGATATGCATTGATTACTTTGTTCTTGTTTGCATAAGCCCCTGTCTCCGGGGGCTTATTTTGATTCTAGAATCTTTGTGATTTCTGGAACATAGTTGTCCAGATCTCCAGCTCCCAGAACGACGAGTACGTCGAAGTCACGGCTCTTCACCAGGTCGAGTACTTCTTCCTTGTGAATCATGCTCTTCTCTACGCCTGGTTTCAGGTTGTCGTAGATGAGCTTGGAGGTAACTCCTGGGATAGGCTGCTCGCGAGCAGGATAGATATCGCAGAGGATGACTTCATCGAGGAGACTCAGGCTGTTGGCAAAGTCCTTGTAGAAGTCACGGGTGCGGGTGTAGAGGTGAGGCTGGAAGATGGCTGTAATCTTGCGATCTTTGTAAAGCTCACGAATACTCTTTGCACTCTGATAAATCTCTTTTGGATGATGAGCGTAGTCGGAAAGGAATACGAGCTTGTCGTTCTTGATCTTGAAGTCGAAGCGGCGGTCCACGCCTCCGTATGTCTTCATTCCGTTGCGAAGTTCATCGGCGGTACAACCGTTCAGCTGTGCCATTGCCATTGCTGCCACACCATTTGTGATGTTGATTGGCACTGGCTGTCCGAGCTCTACGCCTGTAACGTTCTCGATAGGAGAGATGAAGTCGAATGTGATTCCGCCATTCTCTATCTTGATGTTCTCTGCGTGGAAGTCGCCTTCGTCCTGGCTGTATTCGTATATCTTGACGCCGTCCTGTACGTGCTGCTTCATCTCCAGGTCTTTGTGGATGATGAGCGCACCGCCCGGCTGAATCAATTCTGTATAGTGACGGAAGCTTTCGAGATAAGCCTCCTTGGTACCATAGATGTCGAGGTGATCAGGATCTGTAGATGTGATGACGCTCATCCATGGGCGCAACCAGTGGAAACTGCGGTCAAACTCATCTGCCTCGATGACTACGAAGTCGCTCTTGTCTGAGAGAATGTAGTTGGTGCCATAGTTCTTGGAGATTCCTCCGAGGAAGGCATTGCAGTCGAGATGGCTCTGGTGCATGATGTGGGCACACATGGTAGAAGTAGAAGTCTTGCCGTGTGTACCTGCCACGCACAGTCCCTTGTGGGTGCGGGTCAGGGTACCCAGAACCTGTGCACGCTTCTCGATGGTGAATCCATTCTCGCGGAAGTAAACCAGCTCCTTGTGCTCAGCAGGGATGGCTGGTGTATAGACAACCAGCGTGTTCTTGGCATCCTTGCAAGCTTCAGGGATGAGATCTACATTCTCTTCGTAGTGGATGAGCATTCCTTCTTTCTCCAACTCGTGAGTGAGATTGGAAGGAGTCTTGTCGTATCCGGCTACAACCAACTTCTTGCTGAGGAAGTATCTGGCGATGGCGCTCATACCGATGCCGCCTGCACCTACAAAATAAACTGCTTTAATATCCTTGATTTCCATTATCTTGTTGCTAATTTGATTACTTCGTCGGCGATGACGTCGGCTGAGTTCTTTAATCCTAATTTCTTGATGTTCTCACAGAGTGAGCTGAGTTTATCCTCGTTTTTGACAGTGTTGATGGCTTTCTGGAGCAATTCGTTTGGCGCATCAGCATCTTTCACGTAGATGGCTGCATCCTTGTTTACCAGTGCCATGGCATTCTTGGTCTGATGGTCTTCTGCCACGTTAGGGCTTGGGACGAGGATGACAGGCTTTCCGATGAGGCAGAACTCACTGATACTGCTGGCTCCGGCACGGCTGATCACGAGGTCGGCAGCCTTGTAGGCTGCACCCATGTCGCTGATGAAGTCGGTAACCTTGAGCATTGGCAGTTCCTTGCCCTTGAGTTGCTCCATGATGGCTGCGTTGTAGTATTTACCTGTCTGCCAGATAAACTGCACGCCGCTTTCCTTCACGAGGTCGAGGTGCTGAAGCACGCTCTCGTTGATGGTTCTTGCACCGAGGCTTCCGCCCACGAGCAGGATGGTTTTCTTGTCAGGGTCGAGACCGAACTGCTTTCGTGCCTCTTCCTTGGTGAGGGTAGTCTCTAATACGTTCTGGCGTACTGGATTTCCCGTCATGATGATTTTGTCGGCAGGGAAGAAACGTTCCATTCCTTCGTAAGCCACGCATATCTTTTCAGCCTTCTTTGCCAGGAGCTTGTTGGTCACACCTGCGTATGAGTTCTGTTCCTGGATGAGGCATGGAATACCTTTGCTAGCGCAAACGTTGAGTGTAGGACCGCTGGCGTATCCGCCCACACCTACAGCAGCCATTGGCTTGAAATTCTTGATGATGCTCTTGGCCATGTGCTGGCTCTTCCAGATTTTGAAGAGAACAGCGATGTTCTTGAGCAGATGCTTTCTGTCGAAACCGCAGATAGGCAATCCTTTGATTTCATAACCCGCTGCAGGAACACGCTGCATTTCCATTCTGCCGAGTGCTCCAACAAACAATATTTTGGCATCAGGGCGCTTTGCCTTGATGGCGTTTGCGATGGATACGGCAGGGAATATATGACCGCCTGTACCGCCTCCACTTATGATAATTCTCAGTTCATTATTCATAATCCATTCTTGTTTACGACCCGAGGGTCAACAATTTTCACGCAAAGGTAAGCAAAAAAATCCATTTAATGGCATTTTTTACCTTATTTATGATACTCTTTTGTTATGCAGCAGCAAATTTGTCAAAATTTGCTTCGTTTTGAGGCAAATCTTTCTTTTTTGCGGTTCTACTGATGCTTAAGATGATGCCCAGGTAGAGACAGTTGATGATGGTTGAGGTTCCACCTCGGCTGATGAGCGGAAGTGGCTGACCTGTAACCGGTGCCAAGCCTACAGCTACTGCCATGTTGAACAGTGCCTGGATAACCAGCATGATGGCAAGTCCCATGCACAGGAAGGCTGGGAATGTGTTCTCACACCGGTTGGCGATTCGTCCGGCTCTGAAGAGCAGAATGATGTAGAGGAATGCCACAAAGAAGGCACCCCACAGTCCCATTTCCTCGATGATGATGGCGTAGATGAAGTCGGAGAATGCCTGAGAGAGGAAATCTCGTTCTACGGAGTTTCCCGGTCCCTTTCCCACGATATTCGATGAGGCGATGGCGATGTTGGCATGGGCCACCTGCGCATCCTTATCCAGGTCCACGTCTTCCGGAGCCACTGGCTTGGAATTGATAAACTTGTCGATACGTGCTTTCCAGGTATCTGCTCGGTGGAACATCTTCTCTGCCATACCTGGTGCTTCTTCCTTCTCGTTGATGTTCTCTGTGAGCGTATTTTCCGGCTTGTTTCCTCCGTTTTCCTTGTCTTCACCCACGATCATGACGCCGGCGAAGACAACGCAGATAAATATCAAGACGCTGCCCACGAGTTTGCCTATCTGACTCATAGGTACTCTTCCGATGATCATCATGCATAAGATGGTGATGCACAGAAGCATGGCGGTGGATAAGTTCTCAAGTCCGATGAGGATGATAAACGGGCAGCAGGCCGTCAAAACATACTTGAAGGCTCTCCGTTCTGCACCATTCTGTGTTTGCATTGCACTGAGAATCTGTGCCACTACCAGCACCACCGCTCCCTTGGCTATTTCCGAAGGCTGAAACTGGATGCCCACCAGGTTAATCCAGCGGGATGCACCATTGGTGGATTGTCCCGCTATCAAAACCCAGATGAGTAAGCCCAGAGATGGAAATATCACAAAAGGAGTGACGATCTTGAAGTACTTACACTTAACCTTGAGCATACATATCATGGTGCCTAAGCCTAGAAAAAGGAGACCTATATGGCGTATTACCGGCGCCATATAGTTACCACTCTTGTACGACAAGGAGCTAGAGGCGGAATACACCTCTATGATGCTTATCATACAGAGAAAGAAGAAGACCATCCAGATGACCTTGTCTCCCTTGAATATGTTGCCTATGGTCTTATTGTTCATTTCTTAACTGTCCTATCTCTAAAATTATTATCACTTAAGTTCTTGCCAAATGAAAAGTTATTTACCGATGGCTCTTGCCAGTGCCTTGAACTGCTCGCCGCGGTCCTCCATGTTCTTGAAGAGGTCGAAGCTGGCGCAGCATGGGCTCAGCAATACGGTGTCGCCTGGCTTGGCCAGCTCCTGGCAGGCAGCCACGCAGTCTTTCATGCTGTGGGTGTCGCGAACAGGAATGCCCAGGGCATCGAAGTTGTCGTGCAGCTTCTGGTTGTCGGCTCCGAGATATACGATACCTGCACACTTCTCCTTTACCAGGTCCTTGATCTGGTTATAATCGTTGCCCTTGTCCTTACCACCGATGATGAGGATGGTAGGGGTTGTCATGCTCTCCAGAGCGTACCAGCAAGCATCCACATTGGTAGCCTTTGAGTCGTTTACATAGTAAACACCCTTGAACTTGCCCACCTTCTCCAGTCGGTGCTCTACGCCTGGGAAGTCGCTGAGGCCCTTGTGCAGGGTCTCGTGGTCGATGCCTACGATGTTGCAGGCGAGTCCTGCTGCCAGGCTGTTGTAGATGTTGTGCTTGCCGCGCAGGCTCATGTCTGCCTGTGGCATCTCGAAGGCTGATGGGAAGTTGAGCTTGTACTTGCCGTCCTCGATGTAGCCCACGCATCCTTCCTCGTTGAATTCTGAGAATGGGCAGAGGTGTGACTTGAGGTCATACTTCTCCAGTTCCTTCTTCACGATAGGATCATCGTTCCAGAAGATGAAGCTGTCTTCCTCTGTCTGGTTCTGTGTGATACGCATCTTGGCATCGGTATAGTTCTGCATCTTGAACTCGTAGCGGTCCAGATGGTCTGGAGTGATGTTGAGCAGGATTGCCACGTTGGCACGGAATTCGTACATGTTGTCAAGCTGGAAACTGCTCAGCTCGATGACGTAGTACTTATGAGGTGTCTCTGCCACCTGCAGCGCCAGACTCTTGCCGATATTGCCAGCCAGTCCTACATCGTAGCCAGCCGACTTGATGATGTGATAGATCAGCGAAGTAGTTGTGGTCTTGCCATTGCTACCTGTGATGCAGATCATCTTGGCGTCTGTATATCTGCCTGCAAATTCTATTTCGCTGATGATAGGAGTACCCTTTGCCATCAGTTTCTGAACCATAGGGGCTTCCTTAGGAATGCCCGGGCTCTTGATGACTTCATCAGCGTCTAAGATTTTCTCTTCAGTATGATGTCCCTCTTCCCACTCAATGCCGTGGTCGTCCATCAACTTCTTGTAGTTGTCCTTGATCTTAGACATGTCAGAGACAAATACCTCGAATCCCTCTTTCTTCGCCAGCACGGCAGCACCTGCGCCACTTTCGCCAGCTCCTAAAATTACAATTTTGCTCATTGTTGTATCTTTATCTTGTCAGGCTGATAAGAGCCTTTGTTTTATCTAATCTTCAATGTGATGATGGTGAGTGCTGCCAGGATGATGGTCACGATCCAGAAACGGATGGTAATCTTTGATTCGTGGTAGCAGTTGCGAGGCTTCTTCCACAGATACTTGCAGTCTGGATCCAGCTGGCTGTCCTGTGTACGGAAGTTGTCGTGGATAGGCGTGCGCTTGAAGATGCGCTGCTTGATGCCTCTGCGCTTACCCAGCTTGTAGTAATATACCTGCATCATCACGCTGAGGCTCTCTACGAAGAAGATTCCGCAGAGGATAGGCAGCATCAGCTCCTTGTGGATGATGATGGCGCCCACGGCGATGATACCGCCTATGGTGAGCGAACCGGTATCGCCCATGAACACTTGCGCAGGGTAGGCATTGTACCAGAGGAAGCCGATGAGGGCTCCGATAAAGGCACAGAAGAATACCACCAGCTCCTCGGAGCCAGGAATATACATGATGTTGAGGTAGGCGGCAAACTCGATGTGCGACGACACATACGCAAGAATGCCTAATGCCACACCTATGATGGCGGAGTTTCCGGCACACATTCCATCCATTCCATCGTTGAGGTTGGCACCGTTGGAAACGGCAGTAACCACGAAGATGGTCATGATTACAAAGAGAATCCAGCCTGCAGCTACCTTGTGCTCACCACAGAAGCTGGTGATGCTGGAGTAGTCGAGATTATGCCCCTTGATGAATGGTATGGTGGTTTTCAACGACTTTCGTGCCTCTGCACGATGCTTTACCACCGTCTCCTGTCCCTGGCGTTCGATGGCGAGGTTCTCGTTCATCTTCACGTCTGGAGAAGCCCAGAGCACCAGACCTACGATGAGGCCGATACCAACCTGTCCTACGATTTTATATTTGCCCTTCAGTCCCTCTTTGTCGCGCTTGAAAATCTTGATGAAGTCATCCATACCACCGAGGAAACCAAGCCATACGGTAGTGATGATCATCAGGATCAGATAGATGTTGCGCAATCTGCCGAGCAGCAATACCGGTACGAGGATGGCCAGGATGATGATGACGCCACCCATGGATGGGACACCGATCTTCTTTACGCCGAATGGGTCGATGCTGGCATCGCGCTGGGTCTCGGTAATCTGCTTGCTCTTGAGGTACTTGATGAACTTCTCGCCAAACCATGCAGAGATGACGAGTGATAAAATCAGTGCGAGCAGGGCACGGAATGAAATGTAACCCCACATGTGGGAACCTGTAATGCCCCACTGCTCCAGAAATCTAAAAAGATAGTATAACATTTTTCTTCTTCTCTTTTTCTATTAGATGATAATACTACTTGTTGATACCGAAGATTTCGCGAAGCACTTCCTTGTCGTCGAAGTGATGCTTCACGCCCTTGATCTCCTGGTAGTCTTCATGTCCCTTTCCGGCAACGAGGATTACATCGCCCTTCTTGGCCAGCATGCAGGCTGTGCGGATTGCTTCCTTGCGGTCAACGATGCTGATCACCTTCTTCATCTGCTGGGCGTTGAGACCAGCCAGCATGTCGTTGATGATGTCCTGTGGCTCTTCGAAGCGAGGATTGTCGCTGGTGATGATAACCTTATCGCTCTGCTTGACTGCCTCTTGTGCCATCAACGGGCGCTTGCCCTTGTCACGGTTTCCACCGGCACCGCAGACGGTAATCACTTCGCCGCCCTTGCCGTCGAGAACCTCGTGGATGGCATTCAGTACGTTCTCCAATGCATCTGGTGTATGAGCATAGTCAACGATGGCTGTATAGCCTTCAGGCGACTGGATAGGCTCCAATCGTCCGCTTACGCTGTGAAGGGTACTCATCACAACGAGTACATCCTCCGGCTTCTTGCCGAGCATGACGGCTGCACCATATACGGCAAGCAGATTGCTTACATTGAATTTTCCGATAAACTGTACGCCTACCTCTCTGCCATCTATCTCCAGATACATGCCGCCGAAGTGACACTCCAGGATTCTAGCCTTGAAGTCTGCCATAGAGCGGGTAGAGTAGGTCTTCACGGTAGCCTTGGTGTTCTGTACCATGATCATGCCGTTCTTGTCGTCGGCATTGGTGATGGCGAAGGCAGTCTTTGGCAGACCGTCGAAGAAAGCCTTCTTGGCGTTGCGGTAGTTCTCGAATGTCTTGTGATAGTCGAGATGGTCGCGGGTGAGATTGGTGAACAGTCCGCCGGCGAACTCCAAACCGCCGATACGCTTCTGTGCGATGGCGTGAGAAGAGCACTCCATGAAGGCGTATTCGCATCCTGCCTCTACCATCTTGCCCAGCAGCATGTTCAGCTCGATTGGGTCTGGGGTAGTGTGGTCGGCAGGAATTGCCTCGCCCTCAATGTAATTGCAGACGGTGGAGAGCAGACCGCACTTATGTCCGAACTTGCGGAACATATTATATAATAAGGTGGCGATGGTGGTCTTGCCATTGGTGCCAGTCACGCCAACCAACTTCAGCTTCTTGGATGGGTCGCCATAGAAGAGTGTAGCCACTTTACCTACAGCATCTTCGGTAGATGCTACCTGAATGTAAGTTACGCCTTCGATTTTCTCCTCAGGCATATCCTCGCACAAAACCGACTTTGCGCCCAGGGCCAATGCCTTTGAAATAAACTGGTGGCCGTCAACCTGAGTGCCCTTGATAGCAACGAACAAGTGACCTTCCTTAATCTTTCGGGAGTCGATGTTTACGCCCGAAACCTCTACATCAGCATCACCGACAATCTGAATCGGCTCGATGTTTTTGAGTAATTCTTGTAACTTCATATTTAATATCTTTATGTATTTACACCTTATTATATATATTAGTTCAATTCGATGATACAGATGGAACCCTTCTTGACCGGTGTTCCCGGCATGAGACTCTGCTTGATTACCTTGCCTCTGCCATGAATCCTGGTTCTGATTCCTCTGCTCTCCATGCAGAAGATAGCGTCTCTGGCTCCCATGCCTGTAATGTCCGGCACGGTGCTTTTGCCGTATTGCTTCTCTTTGAAAAGCTTGATACTTCTGCTTCCTATGCGTTCTGCCTTGCCCCAGATAGGATTGCCGTTGGCGTAGCTTCCACTCCAGTTGGTGTTGGTCTTGATGCCCAGGTGGGTGAGTACGTAGTCGGCAGCCAGCACGTTTCCGTTCTTCACGTCCGGAACGAAGATGGAGGCTGAATCCTTGGCATCCTTCACGTCGAGTTTCAGGCTCTGTGCCATGATGCCTTCGGCAATGTCGTGGAATACCTTACCGCTCATGCTTCCGCCGGAAGCTGGCAAACCTGATTTCTGAATGCAGACGATACAGCTGTAGCGCGGATTGTCGGCTGGGAAGTAGCCGGCGAAGCTCACCAGATAGTTGGTAATGCCGTTCTTGTAACCGCCGGCTCCCTTGGAAACCTGAGCCGTACCGGTCTTTCCGGCAACCTTGAAGTTAGGCGAACCGGCTTTTTTGCCCAGTCCCAGGCTAACCACCTGTTCCAGGATGGTCTGCATCTTCTTGATGGATTGCGGCTTGGCTATCTGTTCGCGCATCACCTCTGGAGGAAACTCCATGATGGTTTCTCCGTTCTTCACTACCTTGCTCACGAATCTAGGACGCATCATCTTGCCGTTGTTGGCGATGGTGTTGTAGAAGGTGAGGGTAGAGATCGGTGGCACCTGCGTCTCGTATCCGATACTCATCCATGGCAAGCTGGTCTTTGCCCAGTTGTCATACTGTCCGTGGCTGTTTCTGTGCGGCATTCGGATTCGGGCAGGAGTAGCTCCCACCAGCGGAATCTTCAGGTCGTCGTGCAGACCGGTGCGATAGATGCCCTGTACGAATTTCTCCGGACAGTTGTGGTAGTGGTCGTCGATGATTCGGCTCACACCGATGTTAGAACTGTACCACAGTGTCTTTGCGAAGGTCAGCATTCCATATCCGCCCTTTCGCCAGTTATGGTCCTTCATATCTCGTCCGTACATCTGCCAGACACCACATCCCGTTTCCACGCGATAGGTAGTATCTACCACGCCGTCATCGAGCGCTACGAGCAGCGAGGCTGGCTTGAATACCGAACCAGGCTCCAGAAGGTCGCTCACGGCATGGTTGTGAATCTCTCTGTATTCGCCATCGAAGCATTTTTCCATGTTTACGATGGCCTTGATGTCGCCGGTAGGCACATCCATCACGATGGCTACACCCACGTTGGCATTGATTTCCTTCAACTCTTCGATGAGTGAGCGCTCGGCAAGATCCTGCATGCTCACATCGATGGTGGTAACGATGTCGGCACCGTCGATAGGAGGGGTGTCGGTGATGTCGAGGAACTTGTTGCGCACCTTGCGGCGATGCACGATACCGTTGGTTCCGCGCAGGATGGAGTCATAGCTCAGCTCCAGTCCGAATCTGGCGGTATCCTTGGCACCAAACATGGCTCCGATGGTTCTTCCTGCCAGCGAACCGTAGGTGCGGGTGCGGGCATTGTATTCCTCCCAGTGGAATCCGCTCTTGTAGGGAGTGAGGCGGAAAATTGGCAGCGCCTTCACCTCGGTGAAGGTGTTATAGTCGATACGACTTCCATATACCGCCCAGTGGCGGCTCTTCTTGCCGCGTCCCTCTATGAGATGGCGCTTGAATTCCTCTGCTGTTTTCTCCGGGAATATCTTGTGGAGTCCCTGGCAGATGGAATCCTGCTTTGCATCCCAAAGCGAGTCGTTGCCGGCTTCGGTTAGCGCCTTGAAGTCCATGAATACCTTGAATTCAGGCAGCGAACTCGCCATCAGCTGTCCTGCGCAGCTCAGGATGTTGCCTCGGTTAGGCTTCACGGTCACGGAGTCTTTCTTCTGTCGCTCGGCAACCTGCATCCAGTAGTCGTGCTTAGCCGTCATGATGTAGAGTGCTTTTCCTACGATGGCGGTGGCAATCAGGGTCATGATGATGGCGATGGCACTATAGCGCGGCATTACTTTCTTATGCTCAAACTTGCTCATTCTTCTGGTACGTTTATGATGTAAGGAGGTTGTGTGGCGATGTGCAGGGTGCTGTCCTTGCTGTGTTTCAGCATATCGAGCACATTGCTTTCACGACTCTTCTCTGTTATCTGACTGCTGGTTGACAGTGCTTTGTATTTCGTGTCTTGCAGCTCTTTTTGCAGTTGGTCCAATTCGATGAGATCCTTCTGGATGCTGTATCGGTTGGATATGTAGATAATGATGAAAACCACGATGAGCATGAACAGCCATATCTGCTTTCTGATGATTTGTGCGGTGAGAATGTCACCACCCAGAATCTTGCGCAGTGTGAAGCTGGCAGAACCCGACACTTCCTCCTCGATGGCCTGCTTGGCAATCACTTCCTTGAGCGAAGCCTGCGGAGCCGGTTTGGGAGCTTCCGGCTGCGTCTTCTGCTCTTCAGCCGGGATGCTTGTTTCTGGTTTTTCTTTATCTTGTTTCATTTTCTATTGCATTACATGATTGCAGTTACATGATAATCTCATTTACTCTATTTCTTTTCTGCGATTCTCAACTTGGCGCTGCGGCTTCTCGGGTTTCTCTCCTGCTCATCGGCGTCTGGTATGATTACCTTGTTGTTGACGAGCTTGAAAGGCGTCTCGATTCTTCCGAAGAAGTCCTGTTCTACCTTGCCCTCTGGATTGCCCGCCTTCATCATGTTCTTCACGATGCGGTCTTCCAGTGAGTGATAGGTAATCACCGAGAGTCTTCCTCCCGGCTTGAGCAGTTCGGTGGCAGAGCGGAGCATTTCTTTCAGGGCGTCCATCTCGTGATTCACCTCTATGCGCAGTGCCTGGAAGAGCTTGGCCATCTCCTTCTTCTCCCGCTCTCGCTTGAAGAGGGGTTCCACGGCAGCCATGAAGTCCTTGGTGGTCTTGATAGGGCTTGCGGCTCTTGCCTTGACCAGCGCAGAAGCGATGCGGCGGGAATTCTTCAGTTCGCCGTAGAGATAGAAAATGTCGGCAAGTGCCTCTTCCTCGTATTCGTTCACGATGTCGGCAGCAGTCTTTCCAGCTCTCTTGTTCATGCGCATGTCGAGAGGAGAATCAAAGCGGAAGGAGAATCCGCGGGTCTCGTCGTCGAAATGATGACTCGATACACCGAGGTCGGCGAGTAGTCCGTCCAGTCCCTCCACGCCATAGTATCTCATCCAGTTCTTCAGGTATCTGAAGTTGGAGCATACGAAGGTGAAGTTGGGATTTGCCACCACGTTGCGCTCGGCATCAGCGTCCTGGTCGAAGCTGTAGAGATGTGCTCCCTCGCTTAGGCGGGAGATGATCTCCCTGGAATGTCCTCCACCACCGAAGGTAACATCTACATAGATGCCGCCTGGCTGGATGTTGAGTCCGTCAACGCTCTCTTTGAGGAGCACGGGTACGTGATATGTTTCTGCTGTCTTGATCATTCTTCTTGATTCTTTTTCTTTTGTAAGTTACTTATTTTTAACTTGTTTCTTTCACGTGCATGTACTTATATACAGCGCGTATGTACCTATTTAATAGGAATTCGGCTCCAAAGGTACATAAAAATCCTCACATAGCTCCATGTTTCCCCACAAATTTTATGAAACGGGCGCAAAAAAATGATTTTTTTCATTTTACGCTCTTTATTCGCTGGTATCTGGTAATTCGCGAAAAACGATGTTTTTTGTCTTGATTTCTCCCGAAAAGATGGAAAAATGCACTATTTTTTAGCTTTATTGATAATTTTTCGGGAAAAATGACTCATATTTAAAAAAGAAAAACTAACTTTGCACGTACTTATTAGGTTTACTGAAAATGAGTGGTTCAATAGAGAAAACGATAGACATAGAAAAGATACTGAAGAACAAGATGGGGAGCAAAGCTAAATTTGTTCCCGGATTCCTCGTGTCGTGGCTAAAAAAGATTATACACGAAGACGAAGTGAACAAGTTCTTGTGGGAAAGCCGAAACCTCTCCGGTACGGAGTGGCTTACAGAATGCGTGCGCTATCTGAAGATGGATGTAGAAATCGTAGGCTTGGAGAATTTGCCGGATAAGAATGATGGCAAGCTCTATACTTTCGTGTCTAATCATCCGCTGGGTGGACAGGACGGCGTGTGCCTCGGCTCCATCATCGGAACGTATTACGATGGTAAGTTCCGCTATCTGGTAAACGATCTGCTGCTCAATCTTCCGGGCTTGAAGCCGGTGAGCATCGGCATCAACAAGACCGGCCGACAGAGCCGTGACTTCCCTCGCATGGTAGAGGCTGGATTCCAGAGTGACAACCACATGCTGATGTTCCCTGCGGGATTGAACAGCCGCAAGCAGCCTGATGGCAGCATCCGCGATTTGCCTTGGAAGAAGACTTTCATCTCCAAGAGTGTGGAATATCAGCGTGATGTGGTGCCTATCCATTTCGGTGGGCAGAACTCTGAACGGTTCTATCGCATCGCCAGGTTCAGCGACAAGCATCTGCCTTTCAACCTTGCCATGATGTTCCTCGTGGATGAGATGTACAAGAATGTGGGCAAGCATTTCCGCATCGCCATCGGCAAGCCGATTCCCTGGCAGACTTTTGATCACAGCAAGTCGGCTACAGAGTGGGCACAGTATGTGAAGGACAGGGTTTACGAACTCTAGTGAGAACCCTTTTACAGTGAGCAATCATAGAAAAAGTAAGAGAAATAGAACAAGATAATTATCGATATTATATAGAGAATTATGGAAGAAGAAATCATCCAACCGATTGACCGCGAACTGCTGAAGAGCGAGTTGACTCCCGAGAAGCAGCTTCGTATGACCAACAAGAGTCATAACGAAATCTATATCGTTACGGCTAATGATTCGCCAAATGTATTGAAGGAAATTGGTCGCCTTCGTGAAATCGCTTTCCGCGAAGCAGGTGGTGGAACGGGTAAATCGATGGACCTTGACGAATTCGACTTTGGTGACAACTGCTACAAGCAGCTTATTGTCTGGAATCCAGATGCTAACGAGATTATCGGTGGCTACCGTTATCTCCTGGGCAAGGATTGGGAACTTGATGAAAAGGGGCAGCCTAAGCTTGCTACCAGTCACATGTTCCACTTTTCAGATAAGTTCCTGAAGGAATACATGCCATATACTGTGGAGCTAGGCCGTTCGTTCGTCTCTCTCGAGTATCAGAATGTGCGCAAGAATACCAAGAGTATCTTTGCTCTCGACAATCTATGGGACGGATTGGGTGCCCTCACCGTGCTCTATCCGGATGTAAAGTATTTCTTCGGCAAGATGACGATGTATCCTTCTTACATCCGTCGTGGCCGCGATATGATTCTCTACTTCCTCAAGAAGCATTTTGATGACAAGGAGAACCTGGTGATTCCGATGAAGCCATTGAAGTTGGAAACTCCTGAGAGCGAGATGGCAGCTATCTTCACGGAAGATGATTTCCGTGCCGACTATCGCATTCTGAATCATGAGATTCGCCAGCTCGGTTTCAATATACCTCCTCTGGTGAATGCCTACATGAACCTCAGTCCTACCATGAAGCTCTTTGGTACAGCCATCAATTATGGCTTCGGCGATGTAGAGGAGACGGGCATTCTCATTGCCGTGGATGAAATCCTGGAGGAGAAGCGTATCCGCCATATCAACAGCTTTATTGAGGAGCATCCTGAGGCGCTGAAGATTACAAGCGGTGCCAACAAGATTTTCTACAAGGAAAAAGAATAGTATTTTCTAATTTACTCTTCACCCTTCACCGGGATGGTATAAGGTGTTGTAAATTAAATGATTAGGCGGGTGAAGAGTTGAGCTGACTCTTCACCTCTCTTCACCACTCTTCACCCATATTATTTTAGAGGAAAGAATATCAGAGAGGCAATGGTTCCGTCATCAATGAAGACTAGGCTTTGTCATCAATGAAGACCAGACCCTGTCATCAATGAAGACCAGATCTTGGAATAAATGATAGCTGAACCTCGCGATAAGTGAAGAGTGGTGAAGAGTGGTGAAGAGTGAACCACCACTCTTCACCGCCCACACCCCCAGTGTTTATAGGGGTTTCAGTCGATTTGGTGAAGAGTGAAGAGTAAAAGCGAGAGTAGTCTTTTTACAGATAGTTCAGCTGAATTTTATCTCCCGACGTATCGTTTTGTGCCTGGCAATGGCACAAAGTTGCCCTGGTAAAGGGCAATATCTTGCCATAACCAGGCAGTAAATGGAATAAGGCAAAGAATGCCAATATTCCACATTATACTTTCTTAGGCAAGTACGAGATTGCTTTATTTCTATACTATCGGCAGACTTATTCCGTTGATTTTCTGATAGATGTCGAGTGCATAGATATCCGTCATGCCACTGATGTAATCCAATATCGCCATGATTCGCTCCTCCAGATTCTCGTTCTCTATGTCGTACTGGCTGCTTACCCTTCTCAGGAGTTGCTTGGAGTAGAAGCGGGATGGATTCACGGCGGCATCGATGAAGACCTCCATCAGCGTAGCCATGATCTTATAACCCGAAAGTTCGATGTCGAGAACCGGTTTGCTGGCATAGATTTTCTTGCGGGAAACCTGCGTACATTTCTGATAGGCTTGGCGCTGATGTTCGGCGATATGTTCGATGAGACATCCCTCGAAAGTGCCGGCAAGAATCTCCTCTTCGTGATTCAGAAAAACATTGACGCATTCGTTCTCCAGCTTTCCGATTACGCAGGCACGCATGTACACTACCTGTTCGTTTTCATCGGTCAATCCCTCATCCAGGATTCGCTGGCGAATCTTCTGCTGGGTTTCCTCGTCAAAGAATCCCAGCAGTAAGTCTGCAGTCTCCTCGAAGGATAAGATCTTGAGCTTGTGGGAGTCTTCGATGTCCATAATCTCATAACAGATGTCATCAGCTGCTTCTACCATATACACCAGCGGGTGGCGGGCATATTCCAGTGGCTCTCCCAGTTTCGATTTTCTTAGGATTCCCAACTCCTCAGCAACCTTCTGGTAAGATTCGGCTTCGGAAGTAAAAAATCCGAATTTGCCGTGCTTCCCTGCCAGACTGCTGGCAAAAGGATATTTCACGATGGCAGCAAGCATGGGATAGGTCATCACGAAACCACCCTGGCGGCGACCTTTAAACTGATGCGTCAGGATTCTGAAGCCGTTGGCATTACCCTCGAAATGGGTGATGTCGTCCCAGAACTCGGCAGAAACTTCATCTTTCAATCCCTGTCCGGCACCCTCGCTGAAGAAAGTCTGGATGGCTTTTTCTCCGGAATGACCGAAGGGTGGATTGCCCAGATCGTGCGCCAGGCAGGCTGCACTCACGATGGTTCCGATTTCCTCGAAGAGCGTATCCTTCAGCTCCGGGCGCTTCTGGATGATGTGACGGGAGATATCGTTGCCCAGCGACATACCCACACTTGCCACTTCCAGGCTGTGAGTGAGGCGGTTGTGTACGAAGATGCTGCCCGGTAAGGGGAAGACCTGCGTCTTGTTCTGCAATCGGCGGAAAGCCGAAGAGAAGATCAGACGGTCGTAATCGCGCTTGAACTCCGAGCGGTCATCGTGGCGCTCGGCGTGCTTATGCTCCTGTCCGAATCGCTTGTTAGATATGAGTTGGGTCCATTCCATATTCTTTCTGTATTATGAGTCTTTTATGTTGTCTATTGTGCAAAAATACACGAAAGTTAGGATAAATCAAAATAAAAAAGGATAAATTATATCATTTTCACGTCTAAAATGCGATTATTCGGTTAAAAAGCAGTATTTTTGCAGAAAAATAGAAAATTATGCTGAAAGTACAGATTATCAATAAGGGGCATCAGCCTCTCCCTGCGTTTGCCACACCTCAGAGTGCGGGCATGGATTTGCGTGCAAACATCGAAGAGCCTATCGTGCTTCATCCTATGGAGCGCCGACTCGTTCCTACAGGTCTGTTTATGGCATTGCCGGCTGGTTATGAGGCACAGATCCGTCCTCGCAGTGGTCTCGCTCTGAAGCATGGCATCACCGTGCTCAATACTCCGGGTACCATCGATGCCGATTACCGTGGTGAGATTATGGTGCTGCTCATCAACTTCTCACAGCAAGACTTTGTCATCAATGATGGCGAGCGCATCGCACAAATGGTGCTTGCCAAGCACGAACAGTGCGACTTCATCGAGGTGGAGGAGCTGGATGAAACTGAGCGTGGTGCAGGCGGTTATGGTCATACCGGTGTAAAATAAGATAAGGATTTTTAGATAAGATTTGATAGTGAAGATAGATTTAAGAAACATGGGAGTCTGGGTGACTGTGGTGCTCATCGGTGCCATAGCCTTGCCTTCGCTCGCCCGGAAAAAGAAGATGCAGCCTGTCGGACAGCAACAGCAGACTGTAAGGGTGGATTCGCTTTCTCCAAACAATCGTAAGCGATATGAATACTTCTTGACCGAGGCGGCTCGCCAGCATGCAGCTGGCAACTATTCTGCCGCCTTCGATCTCTACGAACACGCCCGGAACATCGATCCTAACTCGGCAACGGCAAATTATTATCTGTCTCTCTATTTGACCGAGATGAAGCTGGATTCGCTGGGTCTTCTGCGATTGCAGAAGGCGATAGAGCAGGATCCTGAGAACCTGATTTTTGCAGAGCGACTCGCCCAATACTATATCAGCAAGGGAAAATACGAGGATGCCATCAATGCCTACGAGGCTGTCTATGCCAAGAATCACAGCAATACGGATGTGCTCCGCGTGTTGGCGCAGCTCTATCAGCAGCAGAAGAACTTCAAGATGATGCTCAATACCGTCAGCCGTCTGGAGACCGAAGAAGGTGAGAGCGAGCAGTTTACACTCACCAAGATGCGTATCCATGAGATGATGGATGACAAGAAGGCTGCCTATAACGAACTGAAGTCGCTCGTAGAACAGCATCCTCTGGATATGCAGTATAAAACCATGCTGGGCAACTGGCTGATGCAGCACGACCGTCAGAAGGAAGCGTTCAAGTACTTCACTGATGTGCTGAAGGAAGAGCCGGATAATTCCTATGCCCAGATGTCGCTCTATGATTATTACAATGCCACCAAGCAGGCGGATCTGGCGAATGGCATGCTCGATAAGATTCTGATGAGTCAGAAGACGGATACCCAGACCAAGATCATGATGTTCCGTTCCTTCATCCAGAACAATGAAACCGAAGGCGGCGACTCTACCAAGGTCATCGCCCTCTTCGATAAGGTGCTCAATGTGCCACAGCCGTCTTCTGAAATAGCCGAGGTGCGTGCCGCCTATATGAGTTTGAAGAAGATGCCGACCGACTCTGTGATTTCAGCCTTCAAAAAGGTGCTTGATATCGCTCCTGACAATGCCAATGCGCGCATCCAGACCATTCAGCTGCTCTGGAATCAGAAGAAGTATCATGAGGTGATTGAGCAGGCGAAGGCTGCCCACGAATACAATCCGGAAGAGATGATCTTCTATTATTTCGGAGGTATGGCTTACTATCAGAATAAGGACGAAGATGCGGCGCTCAATGAGTTCCGGTTGGGTGTAGCTCAGGTGAATAAACTCTCTGCCAACGACCTGGTTTCTGATCTCTATGCCGTGATGGGCGACATCCTGCATCAGAAAAATCAGAAGGATGCAGCCTTTGCAGCCTATGATTCCTGTCTGCAGTGGAAAGCCGACAACGTAATGGCGCTCAACAACTACGCCTACTATCTGAGCGAGGAAGGCAAGGATCTGCACAAGGCTGAGGCAATGAGCTACAAGACCATCAAGCTGGAACCGAACAACGGTACCTATCTTGATACCTACGCTTGGATTCTGTTTATGGAAGAGCGTTATGTAGATGCCAAGACCTACATCGATGCGGCTCTCAAGAACCGTGATTCTACCGAGAATAACAGTACGGTATTGGAGCATGCCGGCGATATTTACGCCATGAACGGTATGGTGAATGAGGCTGTCGGCTATTGGAAGCAGGCCTTGGATGACGACCATCAGACCGAAATCCTGAAATGGAAGATAGAAAATAAGCAATATATTTCCGAGGAAGAATTCCAACGAAAGAAGAACCCTGCAGCTGCTGAGCTCAAGAAATCGAAAACGGCAGGCAAGTCTGCGGGTAAAAAGAATAAGAAAGGTAAAAAGAAGTAATGAATATGAAGAAGATGAATATGGCAGTAGCTGCTGCGGCACTCCTGCTGATGGCTTCCTGCGGCACTACCAAGAAGATGGAAGGAGCTGGAAAGGTGAATGCCAACGATAAGAAGACCGAGACAAAGGCGGAGCAGTCGGCTGCGCTCAGGAATCTGGCTTTCGTTCAGAAAGTATCAGATAATCAGGTTTATACCAATAATATTGTGGGCAATATGAATTTCAATCTGCAGGCAGCAGATAAGGACATCACCGTGCCGGGCAAGTTGAGTATGCGCAAGGATGAGGTAATCCGCATCCAGCTCTTCATCCCTATCCTGGGTACAGAAGTGGGAAGACTGGAATTCACCCCTAACTATGTGCTGATCATCGACCGCCTTCACAAGGAATACATCAAGGCAGATTATACCCAGGTGGATTTCCTGAAGAAGCAGGGTGTGAACTTCTATTCTCTCCAGGCACTCTTCTGGAACCAGTTGCTCGTGCCTGGAACCAAGAAGGTGACAGATGCAGACCTGAAGAAGTTCTCTGCCAATCTGGATGCTGTGGGTGAGAATGTACCTGTGGCTCTGCAATATGGCAAACTGAACTATACCTGGACTGCCAACCGTAATTCGGGCAGAATCACCGAGGCCAATGTGGTGTATCAGGACAGAAGCACCAGCACAGCCAAGCTCAATCTGAAATATAGCAATTTCAAGAGCGTGGGTGTGAAGATGTTCCCGGCTACCCAGAATCTTACGCTCTCTGCTATGGTGAACAACAAGCCTCAGGTAGTGAAGATCAACATCGATATGAAGAGCGTGAAGACCGACAGTAAATGGGAGGCACAGACCGAAGTGTCTGACAAGTACAAGAAGGTGGCTCCAGAGGATGTACTCGGCAAACTGATGAATATGTAGTGTTTGTCGCGAAAGAAAACAATGAAATCATGTATTGAATAATGAAGCGAATTATATTTTTCCTATTGGCAATCATGTTCTCGCTTGCTCCCTATGCGCAGAAAACGGTGCATAAAAAGCCGGTGAAGAAAACCGCTGTTGCCAATCGTAAACATCAGGCTCAAAGAAAACCGGCGGCTCGCCGTGCCAAGGCACCTACCAAGGCAGAACGCCGTGCTGCTACCTATAGCAATGCTTCTATCAGAGGATTGCAGGGGCAGCGTGCCGATATCCAGCGAAGAATCAGGGAGCAGGAGCAGGCTTTGCGCAAGAACAAGGCTGACGTGAAGAAGCGCCTGGAAGACCTGATGGCGCTGAATGGCGAAATAGACCAGAGTCAGAAGAAGATTGAAGGTATCGAGAAGGATATTCATCATATTAATGGAAACATCGGTATCCTGCAGGCGCAGTTGAAGACCCTTCAGCAGCAGTTGCAGGATAGAAAGAACAAGTATATCCGTTCTATGCGATATATGAGCCGGCATCATACGGTGCAGGACAAGCTGATGTTTATCTTCAGTGCCAAGAACCTGACTCAGATGTACCGCCGTCTCTCGTTCATCCGCCAGTACTCTTCTTACCAGAAGGTGCAGGGCGAGGCTGTAAAGGCTAAGCAGCAGCAGGTGAACGATAAGCACAAGCAGTTGCAGAATGTAAAGGGGCATAAGAATACCTTATTATATAAGGGCAAGCAGGAGAAGACCGTGCTCGAAGGCAAGCAGACCCAGCAGCAGGAGATGGTACACGGACTGCAGAAGCAGCAGAAGACCATTCAGGCTGTCATCGCCGACCAGCGCCAGAAGGATGCAGCCATCAATGCTCAGATCGACCGCTTGATTCAGCAGGAAGTAGCCAAGGCTCGTGCCCGTGCTGCTGCCGAGGCTAAGCGCAAGGCTGCCGCGGCCGCTGCTGCCAAGAAGCGTGCAGAGGAACTGGCGCGTAAGAAAGCTGCTGCTGAGGCTGCTGCAAGGGAGAATGCACGTCGTATTGCTGAAGCGAAGGCTCGTGAGGCAGCTGCCGAGGCTGCAAGAAGAAAGGCTGCCGAGGAGGCTCGTGCTGCTGCCGAGGCTGCTAGAAAGGCGCAGGAAGAAGCTGCTGCCCAGGCTGAGGCGAAGGCTAAAGCAAAGGCGCAGGCTAAGGCCCGTGCTGCTGCCGAAGCTGCTCAGCGTGCTGCCGCAGAACAGGCGGCTCGTGAAGCTGCTGCCGAACAGGCGGCTAAGAAGGCGGAAGCTGACCGCAAGGCTGCTGAGCTGAAAGCCAAGGCGGATGAGGAGCGTCAGGCCCGTGAGATTGCTGCTGCCAAGAAGGAGGCGCAGGAAGCGGCAACCTTGAGCTCGGTAGATAGAATGTTGAGTGGTGGATTCGAGGCAAACCGTGGCAGATTGCCTATGCCTATCAGCGGCGGTTATCGCATCGTGAGCCATTTCGGACAGTATAATGTTCAGGGATTGAAGGGCGTTACCCTCGACAACAAGGGTATCAATATCCAGGGTAAGCCGGGTTGTGTGGCTCGCAGCATCTACGATGGTGAGGTGAGTGCCGTCTTCGGATATGGTGGTATGTGGAATGTCCTGGTTCGCCATGGTGCCTACATCTCGGTATATTGCAACCTGAAATCGGTCAGCGTACATAAGGGTCAGAAGGTTAGTACCCGTCAGGCTTTGGGTGCCGTGGGCTCCGACAACATCCTCCAGTTCCAGCTTAGAAAAGAGACTGCCAAGCTCAACCCTGAGGCTTGGCTGGGAAGATAAAATACAGGAGTTATCAAGGTTAACTGTATAGACAGATAGAGGAAACCCTCTTAGATGGCAGCGCCATCTAAGAGGGTTTCGTATTTAGCAATGGCATCGCGTATTTCGCTGATGCGGATAAACTCGTTGGCAGAATGGGAGCGGGAAGATTCGCCCGGACCCAGCTTGAAGGATGGGAAATGCATCAATGCCTGATCGCTGAGGGTAGGACTTCCGAATGGCTTCATACCCATAGTTACACATTTCCTGATAAGAGGATGCTCCGGGTCGATACGTGATGACTTCAGGCGGAAACTGTGAGCCTTTACCTCGCTCTTGAGGTGCTGGCGGATAAACTCGTAAACCTCCTCGTTGTCGTAAAACTCGTTGGTTCGGATATCCACAAGCATCGTGCACTTATCCGGAATCACATTATGCTGGGTTCCGGCATTCACCACAGTGAGCGTCATCTTGGTAGGCCCCAGGAATTCACTTACCTTCTCGAATTTGTAATCACGAATCCAGCGCATGTCATCCAGTGCCTCGTAGATTGCATTCACTCCTTCGTTTCTTGCCGCATGGCCACTCTTGCCATGAGCAATCACATCCAGCACCATCAGTCCCTTTTCGGCTACGGCAGGATTCATGCCTGTAGGTTCTCCCACAATGGCAAGATCGATGTGTGGAAGCAAGGGTAGGGCACGTGTGATGCCATCCTTTCCCGAAACCTCTTCTTCGGCGGAAGCCAGATAAATCAGGTTGTAGCTCTGCGGCTTCTCCGTCAGCATTCGGAAAATCTGAAGAAGAGAGCACAGTCCGCCACCGCAGTCGTTGCTACCCAAACCATAAAGCACGCCATCTTCTACATCTGGAGAAAAAGGATCACGGCTCCACGAAGCCACGGGCTTCACGGTGTCGATATGGGCATTGAGCAGCAAGGTAGGACGGCTCTCATCGTAGTGAGGGTCGATAATCCAGAGGTTGTTTGCCTCGCGCTGCGGTTCGAAACCATAGCTGCGGATGGTCTGCTCCATGATGTCGGCAGCATCTTTTTCGTTGCGGCTTACCGATGGAGTGGCAATCAGCTTTTTAAGCAGTTCCACCGCATCGCTAACATATTGTTCCTGTGTCATCATAATCTCTCTTTTTAATGTTTTGGGGACAAAGTTACGAAAAAAAGAGCATATAAAGTGGAAAAACCAACATTTTATTTTGTGTTCTTAACAAATTCTATTATCTTTGCACCAATATTATAATACTAAGCTTATGCAAATTAATAGTCATCTTTCGGTTCTGGTTCATGACCTTGCTAAGAAGTGGGGAGATAAGCCTGCGCTTACCTTCAGAAAGTTTGGTGGTGACCAGTGGCAAACGGTTTCATTCAATCAGTTTTCCCTAAGAGTGAAACAAGTGAGCAATGCCCTCCTCAATCTTGGGGCTAAACCACAAGACAAAATTGCTGTCTTCTCACAGAACTGTGTGCATTATCTGTACACCGATTTTGGTGCATACGGTATCAGAGTAATCTCCGTTCCTTTCTATGCCAACAGCAGTGAGCAGCAGATTCAATATATGATCAATGATGCCCAGATTCGCTTTCTCTTCGTTGGCGAACAGGAGCAATATGACAAGGCACATCGTATCTTTGCCCTCTGCCCATCCCTGGAGCGCATCATCATCTTCGATTCCAGTGTGCGCATCAGTACACACGACCCTGCAGCCCTCTATTTCAAGGACTTTCTGAAGTTGGGTGAGAATCTTCCTCGTCAGACGGAGGTAGAGGAACTCTACAAGCAGGCAAGTATGGATGACTTGGCTAATATCCTCTATACCAGTGGAACAACTGGAGATAGCAAGGGCGTGATGCTGACCTATAGCCAGTATTATGCTGCTTTGAAGGCAAACAATGAGTGCATTCCTGTTACCGAAAAGGATCGTGTCATTGATTTCCTTCCATTCACCCATATCTTTGAGCGTGGATGGGCATATCTCTGCTTGAGTGAGGGTGCCCAGCTCATCATCAATACCTATCCACAGGAGATTCAGGAAAGTATGCGCGAGATGCATCCTACCTGCATGAGTAGCGTACCACGTTTTTGGGAGAAGGTGTATATCGCCGTGAAGGCTAAGATGGATGATGCCGGTCCTATCCAGAAGAAACTTTTCTATCATGCTTTGGCTGTGGGAAAGAAGCGTAACATTGATTATATCGCCAACTGTAAGCGTCCTCCTCTGGCTCTGGAGCTGGAATATAAGATTGTCAACAAGACTATCCTGAGCATCGTGCGCAAGCAGTTGGGCTTGGATAATCCTAATATCTTCCCTACGGCAGGCGCTTACGTAAGTCCTGAGGTGGAGGAATTCGTACATGCCATCGGTATCAATATGGTGGTGGGTTATGGCTTGACAGAGAGTCTTGCTACCGTATCTTGCGATCATCTCGACAAGAAGCACAGCCTGGGTTCTGTGGGTCGTCCTATCTCCTGCATCCAGGTCAAGATCGGTGAGGATAACGAGGTGCTCCTCAAGGGACCTACCATCACTCCTGGATATTATCATCGCGATACCACCAATGCCAAGGCCTTCGATAAGGATGGATTCTTCCATACCGGTGATGCCGGCTATATGAAGGATGGTGAGCTTTACCTCACCGAGCGTATCAAGGATTTGTTCAAGACTTCGAATGGTAAATATATCGCTCCGCAGCAGGTGGAGTCTTTGCTCCTGGTGGATAAGTTCATCGATCAGGTGGCAGTCATCGCCGACCAGCGCAAGTTCGTTTCAGCCCTCGTTGTACCTGAGTTCCGCCTCGTAGAGGATTGGGCTCGTGAGCATCACATCGCCTTCACCTGCCGTGAGGACCTGTGTGCCAACGAGAAGGTGCAGAAGATGTTGATGGATCGCATCCAGATTCTTCAGCAGCACTTGGCTTATTATGAGCAAATCAAGCGTATCACCCTCCTGGCTCACCATTTCTCTATGGAGTCGGGAGAGTTGACCAATACATTGAAGATTCGCCGTCCTATCATCAACAAGAACTATAAGGCGGAGATTGACAAGATGTATGAGGAATAATGGTTTTACTTTAAAATTCAAAATTCAAAGTTAATGATTACAGCTGACCAGTTGAAAGATGTGATGGACAGAGCCGATGCTCTCCATCACTATCTCAATATCGACCAGAAGAAAGTAGAATTCGAGGAGGAGCAGCTCCGCACCCAGGCTCCTGACTTTTGGGAAGACCCAAAATATGCGCAGGAGCAGATGAAGAAGGTGAAGAGCATCCAGAAATGGCTCGATGGCTATAAGACCGTGCGCCTTTATGCCGATGAATTGAAGCTCGCCTTCGATTTCTATAAAGACGAAATGGTGACCGAGGAAGAGGTGGATGCCGATTACAGCAAGGCTATCAAGGCCATCGAAGACCTGGAGTTGAAGAACATGCTTCGCCAGAAGGAAGATCCGATGGACTGCGTGCTCAAAATCAATTCCGGTGCCGGTGGTACGGAAAGTCAGGATTGGGCCCAGATGCTGATGCGTATGTATATGCGCTGGGCTGAAGCTCATGGCTACAAGGTAACCATCACCGATATGCAGGAAGGCGATGAGGCTGGCATCAAGAGCGTGACGATGACCATTGAGGGCGGCGAGTTCGCCTATGGTTATCTGAAGAGCGAGAATGGTGTGCATCGTCTGGTGCGTGTATCTCCTTTCAATGCTCAGGGCAAGCGAATGACCAGTTTTGCCAGTGTCTTTGTTACTCCGCTGGTGGATGATACCATCGAGGTGTATGTAGATCCTGCCAAGCTCTCCTGGGATACTTTCCGTTCGAGTGGTGCCGGTGGTCAGAATGTAAATAAGGTGGAGTCGGGTGTCCGTCTTCGTTATTGGTACACAGATCCTGATACGGGCGAGGAGGAAGAAATCCTCATCGAGAACACCGAGACCCGCGACCAACCGAAGAACCGTGCCAAGGCATTGTTGCTCTTGAAGAGTCAACTCTACGACCGCGCCATGAAGAAGCGCCTCGAAGCCAAGGCGAAGATTGAGGCTGGCAAGAAGAAGATAGAATGGGGAAGCCAGATTAGAAGCTATGTCTTCGACGACCGTCGTGTGAAAGACCATCGTACCAACTATCAGACCTCTGATGTGGATGGCGTGATGGACGGCAAGATAGATGATTTCATCAAGGCATACCTGATGGAGTTCCCAACTACCGATGACGAACAATAGAATTATAACAACCTAAAAATAAGATAACTATGAGTGGAAATAAAGATTTAAGAAGAGCCAAGCATGAGGCTTATCAGAAGAAGCAGGCTGCCAAGGGCGAGAAAGTAGTAAAGTGGATTTTCATCTCTTTGATAGTACTGGGTGCTCTCTTTGCCATCTATGCAGCTTCGATTGCATAATACTTCTATCGCATAATAAGCTTCTATTGCATAAAATGAGTGAGAAATGAGTGGATTGGAAATAGAAAGAAAATTCCTCGTCAAGAAGGGCGACGCTTACAAAAGCGCCGCCTTTTCTAGTAGTCATATCCAGCAGGGATATATTCCGGCTGAAGGGGCTACGGTGCGTGTTCGCACCCGAGACGACAAGGCTTACCTTACCATCAAGGGTAAGTCGGTGAATGGCGGAATGACCCGCTATGAGTTTGAGAAGGAGATTACCATGGACGAGGCGCAGCATCTCCTGCAACTTTGTCAGGGAGGTGTGATTGATAAGCGCCGCTATCTCGTGAAAAGCGGTAATCATATCTTCGAGGTGGATGAGTTTTATGGTGACAACGAAGGCCTGGTAATGGCAGAGGTAGAACTGGAAAGCGAGACCGAAGCTTACGAGAAACCGGATTTCATCGATCGCGAAGTTACAGGAGACAAACGCTTCTATAATTCGCATCTTTTGACAAATCCATTCTATAAATGGCGTGATTCGCTATAAAATTGCATAATTATTTAGGATTTTGCGTAATTTACTTTCGATTTATACGCTTATTTGGATTATTTTTTATAATTTTGCAGCATCAAAGAACTGAAGCGTTAAGAAAGATATAATAGCGCTGTGAGTTTGATGTGAAATAATAAAGGAGAATCTAAGTTTTAAAAAGAAATAATATAGTAATAATAAGGAGAAAGTAAAGGAAATGGCAGATTCAAATAGAGGTAGTTTTGGTAGCAAGTTGGGAATGATTCTTGCTACTGCTGGTGGCGCCGTAGGTTTGGGTAACGTATGGCGCTTCCCTTATATGGCTGGTCAGGAAGGTGGCGCAGCCTTTATCTTGGTGTACATCGGAAGCGTGCTTTTGCTCGGCATCCCTTGTATGATTTCGGAGTTTATCATCGGTCGCCATGGTGCTTCCAATACAGCTCGCGCCTATACCAAGCTTGCCAATGGCACAGCCTGGAAGTGGGTGGGATTTCTGGAAGTGCTCACGGGTTTCCTGATTACGGGTTACTATGCCGTGGTTTCGGGTTGGTGCCTTCAGTATGTGTATGCCAGCATTATTGGCGAACTGCATGGTGATGCCAATTATGTGACTCAGTATTTCCAGGAGTTTGCTGCCGATCCGTTCCGTCCGGTATTGTGGACGGTGGTTATTTTCCTGATTTGTCATTTCGTGATTATCCATGGTGTTCGTGGCGGTATCGAAAAGGCATCCAAGGTGATGATGCCGCTGCTTTTCATCCTGCTGCTCATCATCGTTGTGGCTTCCTGCCTGTTGCCTGATGCGGGCAAGGGTGTGGAGTTCCTGCTCAAGCCTGATTTTGGAAAGGTTGATCGCAATGTGTTCCTTAATGCCTTGGGACAGTCGTTCTATTCCATGAGTATCGGTATGGGTTGCATCTGTACCTATGCATCTTATTTCAGTCGCCAGACCAATCTCTTTAAGTCGGCATTGCAGATTTCAGTCATCGACTTGATGGTTGCAGTATTGGCGGGTCTGATGATTTTCCCTGCAGCCTTTTCTGTTGGTATTTCGCCGGATAGTGGTCCGTCACTCATCTTCATTACTTTGCCGAATGTCTTCAACAAGGCGTTTGCGGCACTTCCTGTATTGGGATGGATTATTTCCCTGCTGTTCTATGTACTTCTGTCAGTGGCAGCATTGACCTCTCTGATGTCGCTTCACGAGGTGAATACTTCGTTCTTCTACGAGGAGTTGAAGATTGACCGTAAGAAGGGTGCTTGGATTGTAACCATCTCTTGTGCCATCATTGGTGCATTCTGTTCGTTCTCATTGGGAGCTACCGACAAGCTTTCCTGGTTGGGCAAGACGCTTTTCGATTGGTTTGATTTCATCACCGGACAGATTTTCCTTCCAATGGCAGGCTTGCTTACTTGTCTATTCCTGGGATGGTATGTGCCAAAGAAGATTTTGAAGGATGAGTTTACCAACTGGGGAACCTTGAAGGGTCGCCTCTTTGGCATCTATTTCTTCCTGATTAAGTTCGTGTGCCCAATCCTCATCTTGCTGGTGTTCTTAAACCAGTTTGGAGTTTTGTGATAATCGGAGTTTGGACATAAGCTATATATAATATTAAGGTATATATAATATAAGGTGTAGTTCTTCAATAAACATAGATTCCTACACATTTAACATAAACATAATGGAAACAAGAGGAAATTTCGGAAGCAAGTTAGGCATTATTCTCGCCACGGCGGGATCTGCTGTAGGATTGGGAAACATTTGGCGTTTCCCATATATGACTGGTCAGAATGGTGGCGCAGCCTTCATCCTGATTTATTTAGTCTGCATCATTCTGCTGGGTTTGCCGGGTATGCTGAGCGAATTTATCATCGGTCGTCATTCTGCATCCAATGCAGCCCGTGCTTATACCAATCTGGGTAAGCACAAGGCGTGGGGTGCCTTGGGATTGATGGGCATCATCACTTCCATGATCATCTTCGGATTTTATTCCGTAGTGGCAGGCTGGTGTTTGCAGTATCTTTATGCCAGCATTATTGGTGGCGTGCATGGTGATCCGGAGTATGTAAAAAGCTATTTCCAGACCTTCGCATCCGATCCGATTCGTCCTGTATTATGGGCTTTAGGCTTTATCCTGCTCACCCACATGGTGGTGGTTCGTGGTGTGCGTAATGGTATCGAAAAGGCATCCAAGATCCTGATGCCGCTGCTTTTCATCCTGTTGGTGGTCATCGTGATTGCTTCCTGCTCTTTGCCGGGAGCGATGAAGGGAGTGGAGTTCCTGTTGAAGCCGGATTTCAGCAAGGTAGATGAGAATGTGCTGCTCGAGGCTTTGGGACAGGCTTTCTTCTCGCTGAGTATGGGTACGGCATGTCTTTGCACCTACGCTTCTTACTTCAACCGACAGACGAATCTCTTGAAATCAGCCACTCAGATTGTAACCATCGATACGGTCATAGCCGTATTGGCAGGATTGATGATTTTCCCTGCAGCTTTCTCTGTGGGAGTTCAGCCGGATAGTGGTCCGTCGCTTATCTTCATCACCCTGCCTAATGTTTTCCAGCAGGCTTTTGGCAATATGCCGGTGGTTAGTTACATCATCTCTGTATTGTTCTATGGCTTGTTGGTGTTGGCTGCTCTTACCTCTACCATCTCGATGCACGAGATTGGTACTGCCTTTATTTATGAAGAGGGCAAGGTAAGTCGTGCGAAGGGAGCCTGGGTTGAGACGATAGTCTGTGGTATTATCGCAGTATTCTGTTCCCTTTCTCAGGGAGCGGTAGAGGGCTTGGGCTTCTTCGGTAAGGATTTCCTCTCCAACTGTGATAATTTGACGGCGCAGCTTCTGATGCCGTTGTCTTCGTTCATCACCTGCCTGTTCCTGGGCTGGTATGTACCAAAGAAGATTGTGCGTGATGAATTCACCAACTGGAATACGGTAAGTGGAAAGCTTTTTCCTGTCTTCCTCTTTACCATCCGATTCATCTGTCCAATCTGCATCTTCCTGATCTTCCTGCATCAGTTTGGAATTATCTAGTTCCTCACATATAGTCTTGTAAGGGCAAAAGCACCGTACTCCAATAGGGTACGATGCTTTTGCCCTTACTTTTTATATGCAGGTCTTGCCGGATAGTTAGAAACAGATGTAGGGTTTCAACCTTTCTATTTCGTCTGGTGGGAAATCCTTCAGCAGTTTGAGGTCTTCTATACTATGCAGTGGACCTTTCAGCCTGCGATAATCACAGATTTCCTTGGCTTGATAGAAGTTGAGATAGGGATGTTTCTTGAGCTGGTTGAGCGTTAACTTGTTGAGATTCATCTTGCGGATTTGCTGCTCGTCAATCTTGATATAGGCAATGGAAGATTCGGGCAATCCATCGATTTCTTCCAACTGTTGGGCAGATGCAAATCCTCCCAGCCGTTCTCTGTATCTTACGATGCGGCTGGCATAGTAACTGCCTATACCGGGAATCTTCATCAGCAGCGTCGTATCGGCGCCATTGATTTCGATATGCTCGTTGGCTCTCAGCTTATGTGGATAACTATAAACCTTGGTATCATCGTTTCTTCTATTATTATAATAAGGTGTATAGCGCCTTCCGCTTCTTCCATATCCTTCTTTTCCGTAGAAATCAGCCGCAGGCTTGTAATCGTCGGCTATCTGGATAAACGGCAACAGCACCTCGTAGGTTCTCTTGGTGATGCCATAGACTCGGGCGAAATCGGATGGGCGGGAGAAGATGCCGCCTTTCTCCCGGAAACGGATGATGCTTCTGGCTTGCCAGCTTTCTAATCCCAGGCGTTCGAAATCTTCAGCGCTAGCCGTATTGGGATCAAAAGGGAAGAGTTCGTGTACCATCCCTTCTTCTTTACTATATAAAGGATGAGATTTGGAGGCGTAGTGGATTTTGGCAGATGATGCATCTTTCTCCTGATTGCTGTTAGTGGAGTCTAGTTGGGAAGTTACAGGAGCATCCTCCTGCTTTTCCTGAATCAGGAACGTGAGAGAAACACACACAATCATAATGGCAAGCAGGGTGAGGAGAGCTTGTCGGTCTTTCTTTTGAAGGTAAAAAATGTCTTTGAACTTCATAAGCTCCGATTTTATAGGTGAGTCGGGATTACTGGACTTTATGGGGGCACATTTGCGACTGTAAAGTACTGATAATCAATAGACCATTTTCTTGTTTTTAGTAATGTTTCACCGAGTTTTCACTTCGATTTAGACCTGCAAAAGCCTGTAAAATAAGCCTTTTGCAGGTCTATATTGTTATTTTTCCGCCTGTTTTTCGACGGTGCGACCAATATTTTTGGCCTGCAGCTTCTCAACTTGCTCACGTAACCAGGCAATCTGGTCCGCCTGCTGTTCTATCAAAGCCTTCTGAGATTCTATGACACTCATCATCAATTCTGGGCTAGAATTGATATTAACGGTAGAGTTCGAAATGTGGTGAACATTAGTTCCAGAGCGTTTCGATTCAAACTCTTCTTGAGTTAAGAAGAAGTCCTGTATAGGAACTTGGAAGAATTCTGATAACTTCTCAATATGTCTACTATCGATGTGAACTCTATCGCGAAAATAAGTCATCGTGATTTTGGTCGTCTCGCCAAAAACGAATTCAACAAGTGAGCGAACTGATCTGCGTTGCTCCTTGCGCAAACGATCTACTAAATTTCCATTGAACATAACTAAATATATATTTATAAACGTTAAATAGCACCGCAAAACTGGGGATAAATCCCCGAATGTTTGGGTGTTTTGGATTTTTGTTGTATATTTGCCCACAAATTTAGTAACAAAATTCGAGATATGCAAGAAAATGACGTTAAAAAAAGCGCAATAACCATTAATGATTATTACGCTAAACTCAGCAAAAATGAGAAATCTCAGATACTCACATATCTGATTACTCATTACGGATTCCGGTACAACACCATCCAGCAGAAGTTGACCGGTAAGAGTGATTTCAACCCTAGAGATCTGCTGGTAGTAAAAACGGTTATAAATGAAGAGTTATGGAGAAGCAACTAGAGTTTTTCGTATCTTCGCAGGGCGAAGTATACTTCTATGGCCAAGATGGCGCTATGCATAAGTATGACATGAGTCAAGCCGAGCTGATTAGAGAGTTGGCTGACCTCATCGAACGTATGTATCCTATTGCATACAAGTTCCTCTATGAGGAGAATATCAAGAGCAAGCGCAACAATCTCTATCATCGATTCCTGATTACGAATCGATTCATCAGATGCAACTTAGGCGCTGAAGATACGCTGCAGTATGACATCGAGAACAGTATGTTCAATCTGGAGAAGGTTCAATGCCCTCTTCGAGGTGTATGCCCACAAGAGGGCATCATCTGTTGCCCAAAGGTAAAATCTCCATTCTTTCCAAAAGAGTTAGAGGTTGTCAAACTGTTCTCACGAGGCTATGTAGCTAGAGAGATTGCTGATATTTTAGGCAAGTCTGCCAATACGGTTTCAGCTCAGCTGCGTAAGATGACTAAGCGACTGAAACTCAAATCTAACCGAGATCTGATTAAGGTAGTACATAGCATGCACCTATGATATGTGATTCTTGCAAATACAAGCGCAATTGCATTAATGGGCGTTGGTGCTTAAAGTTTAAGAGATATGTGGAGTACAGTAAAGATATCAAAGCGTGTGGCGAGTATAAAGAATAAAATGATATATGATCTCATCATTTGCAAAATGATAGAAATAGGTTTCTGCGTAAATTCATCGGACAGATTAGTTATTCAGAATGAAAATGGAATTTTTGCATACTTAATATTGACTGATGGGAGTGAATATTGGTGGTGCGATGACGGCTGCTGTTTTATGAGTATAGGCGGGTTAAGAGACAGAATGTTGAGATATGAACCTCTTGATATTAGGATATAAAAAATGGCAAACAAGAGAATTATAGTGGAGTGTCACAATTCTTGCTCACGCAAGAATGGCGTAAGATGCACATTCTGGGGTATCTCACATCGTGAGCTATACCGGGAGAAGCATAAAGAGAATGAAGCTTACGAGCAGTTTATGGAGAAGGAGAAATGCTCCTTCTATCGAAACAAAAAAGGAGATCGAAAATGAGAATAAAATTCTATTCCGACCGCGAGATTATGGCAGCAATGCCAAAGCGGGGGGCAAATATAAGGGCGTCCTCACAAATTTAATGATGGAGCGTAGTATGAGCTATAAGAGGCAAATAAGCTATTACATCAACGCAGACATCGATAAGATAATGCGCAGATTATCCTAGTACTTTCCAAATTCACAAGTCTAGTTTAATTTTGCAGACGCAAAAAATATACAGATATGATTAAACAAGAAATTATAGATCGCATCATAAGTGATGTTCCTATTCAAGATGTGGCCAAAGATGAAGGCATCAACTTCGTCAAGGAGAAAGGCAACAAGCTGTGGGCAACATGCCCATTCCACAACGAGAATACACCATCATTCTATGTTGATAAAGGAATGAACGTGTGGAGATGCTTCGGACAATGCCGCTCAGGTGGCAATGTCATAAGCCTCTACCGCAAGCTGAAGAATGGCCTGCCATTCCCAATTGCGTGCAAGGAACTAGCCAAGAAATATCTCAATGAGGATATCGATGACGAATACAAGCCTAGCCGTGAGGACGAGGAGAGACAGAAAGAGCAAGTAGCCTTGCGCATAGCTTTAGACTATGCGCAAAGCTACTTCGTCGAAGAGATGCATAAAGTCAATCCTGGTGCTAACAAGGCTAGGGAAGTGGTTCGCAAAAGATGGGGAGCCGATGCAATCGATGAATTCAGTATTGGCTATGCTCCAGCTGATGGATTCATCAGCTGGGCAATGAAGAAGCAACTTGACCTTGATATCCTGGAGCAGGTTGGATTGATTGGTATGGGCGAACGAGGCAAGTTCGCTATGCTGCGCGATCGATATACTATACCTATCTATGACAAGATGAGTAGAGTCATCGGTTTCACCGCCAGAACTCTATCCGACAACTCGGATATCTGCAAATATCTCAACCTCAAAAACTCTCCTGTTTATCACAAGGATACTTCTGTTTTTGGCATCAACTTTGCACAGAAGGAGGCGAGACTGAAAGATAAGTTTTACCTGGTAGAGGGAGCGCCAGACGTTGTCAAGCTGCAGTCGATTGGCATCCTCAATACAGTAGCTTCACTCGGTGGTTCCTGGACTGAGAACCAACTGAAGCAGCTCTATCGAGTGAGCCGCAAGGTGACATTCATTCCAGACGCAGATACACTGAAACCAGGTAATGAATTCCCGGCAGGTACCGCTAACGTTTTCGCCAATGGTCGGGCAGCGCTGCAGGTAGGCTTCACCGTCAATGTGCGTGAGATTCCAGTTGATTATCCAGCACCAAAGAAAGAAGATCCGGATTCCTGGATTGCTGATAGAGGTCATTTCCTGCAGATGAAGGAAGAGGAATTCATCTTTTGGTACTGCAGACGTCGCTATTGGCCATCTGTTGAGGACATCGAGTCATACACGACCGAGGATAGATTGCAGGCAATCGCAGACATCTGCGGTCTCCTGATGCTGATCAAGGATGAAGACCTCAGAAGCAGTTATCTGACAAGTCTCATCTATAACTACAAGCACTCTCGAGAGTGGAAGGATACCCTTAAGAGAGCTAAGGAGGCAGAGCTGAGCGAGAAGCAGGAGCGTGAGCGCAAGGGAGATATCAAGATGCTTCGTGAATTCGGTTTCACGGAACACGATAATTGCTATTGGGGAACCAATAAAGAGGGTGATGAAATCCAGTGGTCGAACTTCAAGATGAAACCTCTATTCCACATTCGCGATGATTTCAATCCGGTCAGACTCTTCGAGATTAAGAATAACAGTGAGGAACCATCAAGGCTCATCGAGCTGAATATGGATGAAATCACATCAAGCAGCTCACTTCGCAAGCGCCTGTTCGGTATTGGTGATTATATCTGGATGGCCAGAGATGAGCAGCTTATCAAGCTTCTAGGCTATCTCGGTAGAGTGACCGAGACTGCAGACCCTATCAAGCAGCTAGGCTGGCAGCGTGAAGGCTTCTATGCCTTCTGCAATGGCGCCATCGAAGATGGTACCTGGCAGCCTATCGATGATATGGGTATCCTCAGATTATCCGCAGGCAAGTTCTACCTGCCTGCTATGAGCAAGCTCAATAAGGATAGCCGAGAATTGTACGTGTCAGAAAAAAAGTTCCGGCACGAGAAGCTGGTGGAGCATCCAACTTCACAAGCTGAATTCTTTGCTAAAGTGGTGCAGGTCTTCGGTGAAAATGCCATGGTAGGCCTATGCTTCTACATAGCCACTCTATTCAGAGACATTGTCATCAGCAAGAGCCGTTCCTTCCCTCTCCTCAATGCATTCGGTCCAAAGGGATGCGGTAAGACAGAGTTTGCTGCTACACTGATGAATTTTTTCTATAAATATGAAACGAAGTATGAGCCGCTATCCATCACCAATGCATCTATGCCGGCACTCTCCGATTATGTCGGAGGTGTAAGTGATGCCCTGGTGCATATCGATGAGTACAAGAACTCCATCACCCAGAACAAGGTAGAGTGGCTGAAGGACTTGTGGAATGGTATTGGTCGAACTAAGATGAATATGGATAAGGACAAGAAGCTAGTGCAGGCGAAGGTTGATTCCGGCGTAATCTTGACAGGTCAGGAGATGCCGACCGCAGATATTGCACTCTTCAGTCGCCTTATCTATCTGACATTCGACAAGGGCGAGCATACTCGTGAAGAGAAGATGAATTTTGAAGAGCTCGAGCGCTATCGACAGATAGGCGCTACGCACATCACCCTGCAGCTGCTTAAGCATCGAGAGCAGTTCCAAGCTTGCTTCGGCAAAGCCTGGAAGCAGGCTTCAGATGACCTCGAGAAGAGACTGGAGAGTGAGAGCATCCTAGACCGAATCATGACTAACTGGAAGGTTCCGGTAGCTGCATACCTGGCAATTCGTGACTACATCGAATTCCCCTTCAGCTATTCAGAACTCATCGAGGTAGTAGTCAAAGGCATCAAGACGCAGAACTCGATGTGTAATACTACCGACGAGGTGGCTGGCTTCTGGAATATCGTCAATGCTGCAGTGCAGATGGGCGAGCTGAAGAAGGACCAGGACTTCAAGATTAAGACTGTCGGCAGTCTGACAACCAATAAGCTGAAAATCGACAACTGGGCGATGCCGAAGAGCATCCTGATGATCCGCAAGGACATCACGATGGCCATATATCGCAAGCTAGGCCGACAGATGGATGAGAACCTCCTTCCTAAGGAGTCACTTCTTCATTATCTGCAGATAGGTGCAGACTTCCTAGGCTCGACCAAGAATCCGGAGCGATTCATCAAGTTCAACCCTGGCGGAGTTCCGGAGACCGTTGAAAAGCTGGATGCCGCAGGCAATATGGTGGGCCGTCAGAAGATATATTATAAGGATAGGCCACTCTGCTTCGATTACACAATGGTATCAAGCAGATATGGCATCGACCTCGATACCGAAACCGACAGCGACAGCAAGGATCCTGCAGCTATGACTGACAAGGAGCTGGCTGAAGCTGGATTGCAATGTTTGCCTCTATAGTTATATATTTTTTGTTTAATGTATCTGAGCCCTGGTAGGTGAAAACCTTCCAGGGCTTTTTTGTTGACAATATGTATATATGTCGCAGAAAAAAGTTAGAGAGTTGCGCACGACCCTTTTTTGGCTGTGGCAATTGTGGCAATTCGGGCAACGCTGATATTCAGAGCGTTAAGAGTGAAATCAGTTGTGGCAATTTTGTGGCAATTTGTGGCAACGGAGAGATAAGTGTGGCAAAGGTTGTGGCAATTGTGGCAATATTTATATATAATGTGGCAATAAGATAACTAATATAATATTAATAATCAAGTACTTAACATTTTTGCCACAATTGCCACAACTTAATTTGCCAAAAATGGGTTCATCGAAAATAAAAACAAAAAATAACCGCAAATGAGGGTATTTTCCCCTTAAAACTTAGGGTGGTCTCAAATCTTTTTTGTAACTTTGCGAAGTTTTAAAATAAAAAATATGAATAAGTTTCTAGTTTATCTCCATGTTGAGCCATACATGAAGCAGTGGCTCATCCATTCCTTCGGCAATCCTGTCGAATTCCCTGCTAGCAGCAACGAGAATGCTGTTATCAGAAGATTCACACAGAAGCAGCCTACAAACCTTAAGCCAGAACTGCCATCAGCAGACGAGATCGCAATCTGCATACCTGCCTGCAAATACAAGAATCCGGCTACATACAATTATCTCTCTCATCAAGCCAAGAAGGCATTGACCGAGAGCATCAGCGACCTGTTCCGCATAAACATGTGGAATGACCTCGGAGACCTATCAGATACGTCCTGCAAAAAGATGTCCGCATTCCGTTCCTGGTGCTCCATGCACGGCATAGATGTCGAATACGCTGAGACCGTTCGTATGAAGTGGTATCGCATGCGCAAGTCATACCAGAACAGAGGTGTGAACCTCTTTAATCATAAAAGATGCAGAAATAACGATTTTTAACGCTAAATTCGCATATACCATATACCCCGTTTTTGAACAGGTGCGAACAGATGCGAAATATTAGTTTTCCACATTATTATATATAGTATGAAGAGATTGAGTTTTATCACTAAGGTGCAGCGAATACCAGTGAGTGAACTTCCGTTCGAGACGCTTACCTGCAACAAGACTTTTTCCATTCCTGGTTCTGACAAGTGGCCGAAGGTGAAGTGTCAGAAGCCGGCAAAACTGGAAATAACAGACAAATTAGAGGATGGAGTCAGATTATATACCCATAAGCTGACCCTTCGCCTTCCTGATGATGACCTGGATACGAGTGTTTCATACGCTTACCTGGTGACGGATCTGGAATCAAATAAGTATCTCATAGGTGTAGGCGATAGACCTTATCCTATCATCAATATGTCAGATATACATCCTGATTCTCTAGGTTCTTCTACCTTCATTGAGGCGACAATTCAGTGGACATACACACGCAAGGCGCCTAAAATTGGCTGATTGTCGTATTTTATTTTTGGCAATTGCCAACTTACCTTTGCACAAAAAAGGTAAGCAAATGAAATACGGAATGATGATTTGCGGTACCATCGGAGCCGGCTACGACTGGTGGTCAGGAACCTACGGTACTCGTGCCAAGGACGTCAAGGCATACCTTGACGCCCATCAGGATGAAGAGGTGCATATCGCAGTCTCGTCACCTGGTGGATTTGTTGATGAGGGTTTGACAATGTATCAGCTCATCAAGGACCATGGCAAGGTCAATGTGCATATCTTGGGTATGACAGCCTCAATCGCTACGGTTCTCTGCATGGGTGCCAAGCACGTGGATATGTCAGTCGGCAGTACAATGCTCATACACAATGCCTCCACTGGAGTCACCGTATGGGAGTCTGCCAACAAGGCTAAGCTCGATGAACTTATCCAATCTTGGCAGAAGCAGCGTGATGACCTCGATACTATCGACAAGGTCATCGCATCTGTCTATGCAAAGCGATCGGGCAAGTCGAGCGATGATATCCTCGCTCAGATGGAGCGAGCGAACTGGCTCAGTCCTGAGCAGGCGCTTGATATGGGTCTGATTGATGAAATCAAAGACCTGGATGAGGAGGATAAGATGCGACAGACCAATCTTGCTAAGAGATTCAATAACTCAGTATGCTCAACACTCGGTCTCCCTCCACTACCTCACGTGACCGCAGCTGAAGAGCCTAGCAAGACATTCCTGGAGAAAGCGTACAACTCTCTCAAGGAAATGTTTAAAAACAATTCTCAAATAATTAAAATGAAGAAGAAATTCCTCAACCTTCAGACCATTCTTGACCGCAAGGATGATTTCGAGGTTACCGATGAGAAGATTACTCTCACCGATGCAGAGATGCAGAAAATCGAGGATAGCCTTGTTCAGAAGCAGAAAGACTTCAACGAGAAGTCAACTGCTCTCGACGCAGCTGAGAAGAAGGTCAAGGACTTGGAAGCTCAGATGGCCGAGAAAGACAAGGCTATCGAAAACAAGACTAAGGAGATCGAGGACTTGAAGGGCGCACCTGGTGATGACACCGTAGATGCACCATCAACCGCACCTCAGGCTTCTCCTCGCGATTGCTATAACGCATTATGTAATATTTAATGGCTGATCCAAAAAATATTGAGATTACACCTGATGAGCTGAAAAAGAGCTTCATCACGTATCGAAAGGATATTCTTCAGATGCCAATTCTGGCGCTCGAAGAAGTTACAAAGTATATGCAGCTGCGCCAGGGCGTTCGCTATGCAGAGGAGGTGGGAGAGCTCGCTGGAGCATTCGAGATTGGTCCATTCTCTTACACCCGCATCGACGATGAGCAGGTGAAGATTGTTGGCCGCAAACTCGAGACCTTCCTGGGTTCCGGAGTCAAGGAGTTCAATCCTATCTCTGTAGTACAGAGCATTTATGGTTCTTCTGTAGTGCAGGGCGAAGCTCTTAAGAACACTCCTATCACCAAGTTGGTAGCGATGTACCTGTTCAAGCTTCTGGGAGAAGCTTTCCGCAACAGCATCTTCACCGCGAAGCGCAATGATGCTGGTAAGACTACCGCAGAGTTGTACAATGGCTTCAAGACCATCGCTGATGCAGAGGCTATTGCAGGTAATTTGGCTACAGCAAAGGGCAACCTCTTCAAGACTACAGCCATGACCGCAGAGAATGCGGTTGATGTGATTGAGCAGTTCATCGATGCAGCTGATGAGAAGCTGAGAGGTGAGAACACCATCCTCTTCTGTAACAAGAAGAGTAAGACTCTGTACGAGAGAGCATACCGTAATACTTACGGGCATCTCAACTACAACAAGGAGTTCAATAAGACCTACATCGATGGTGATCAGAAGTGCGAAATCGTCGGCCTCTCTTGCGTTCCTGATGGCTTTAAGCTCATCACACCAAAAAAGAATATGCTCGTCGGCATCGCTACATCTGGCGAGAAGTGCAACTTCGAGATTGAGAAGAGTCTTCGTTCACACTTCCTCCTCGATTTCGTCGCTACCATGTTCTTCGGTTGTCAGTTCGAGTCTATCTCTAAGGAGCGAATCCTGGTTGGTTATGACACTCTCCCTACAGCATAGGGAGAGCGTCTGATAGTTTAAAGATTACACATTAATATATATGGCTTCAAAAAAATCATGTACTGATGCAGTCAATCTCTATGAGGACGTGATCAAGTGTCCTGGTCAGAAGCGACTGCCTGGTACTCGTGCTTACGGATGGTTCATCCGTCGTGCATACATCACTAAGCTGGCAGAGCCGCAGAAGGAAGCTGCAGCTGCTCTTAAGGACTACCTCATCATCAAGGAGTCTCATACCTTGCAGGCTGACAAGAAGTGGATCAGAGTGGAGTTCATTCCGGACAAGTCTTCCATGGCTCCTGAAGCTCAGGGCGAAGAGGGCAGCAAGACCATGAACAACAAGGCGACACTTGTTCTTCCTGGTACCGAGGAGGAGCAGCAGGCTACTGCTTCCATGCTCCTCAACGACGACTGTATCTTCCTCGTTCCTCAGCGCAACGGTAAGGTTCGCCAGTTCGGTGACGAGGCATTCACAGTCTCTGTCACTCCTTCAGCAACTACCGGTGCTTCAGTCACCGATGAGTCTAACACTACGTTGGAGATCTCTGTTGCGTGCGAGACCATGCCTCCATTCTACTATGGTGACATCGTTACCGCTGATGGTACATACAGCGGTGAGACCTGCAAGCTGAAGACTGTAGGTGACGTGTAAGCAAGTCCATTTTTTATAATTCTCATAGTTAAAGCTGGCGAGGCGATGCTGATATGCTCGCCTCGCCTTTTATTTTTAGATATGGTTGATAAAGCATTCACACAGAAAATCAGTCAGTGGTTCGATAGCGAACATACTGACGAGAATATTCGGGAAGGAGCCATGATGCTCCTGCAGATTAATAACAATAAGCATCTCTATCAGGTCATCAGCTTCAATCCGCAGGGTAAGCTGGAACTGCTCAAATATGAGCTGCGTAAGCATCTCAACTATCGCAATGCAGGTATGACCCTTGATGAGGTTAGAAACTACGACAAAGCTGTGACTCCTCTCCTTCAGGTTGCAGTAGATCGTACAGCTGAAGCTGATGAGCAGGCACCTGATTTCACACCTCATCTCCCTCAGCTCTGCGGGGATAATGTAGTCCTCTGCCCTGAAGCCATCATTGCAAAGGGTAAGCGTGCAGATCACAATCAGCTCCCTGCTCATATCCAGGATATCTGGGAGGCTAATGCTGCGCTGTGGAAGAAAATCAAGGAGCATTTCGAAGCTTGCAAGGCATACACTCAGTCTTGCGACAGATACGAGGGATTGCATGCAGCCGATGAGGGCTTCAAGCAGCTTCTCGGTACCCTTAAGCAGGAGTATTACGCATACAAGCAGGGCATGGAGATCTATGACCATGCAAGCGTGACGAATCCTGAGGATGAGCCGGCAGAGCAGCAGACCGATGCTGCCATCACTGCCAAGCAGATCAGCAATGCGCGCTCCTACATCACCAAGAGCCTGCCTAAAATTATCGAACTCCAGGAGAGCGGAGAGGCAGACAAGGCTGCTGCCTTGCGTAACAAGGTCAGCGAGAGAGTGCAGCTGCTTGTATCTGCCAAGGCTGAACTCACAGCTGATACCATCGCCAAGATTCAGCAGGCAGGCATCGAAATGCAGCCAGCTGAAGAGCAGCAGGTAGAGGAGAATGCAGCTGAGACTGAGGAGAAGGTAGATGAGAGCGAATCAGATTCAACAAGTTCTGAAGCCGCTTCAGCAGAGTAGATCGCAGGTCTTCCTAGGTCAAGGACTTCACACCCTTGGCTTGTTAGGCTGGATTCTGGAGCAGACCGGTCCGGCAGATGTTGCCGTCACGACCTTCTCCACTTCCGACGCTTTCTTGTGTGGAGTCATCAACCTTCGCAGGCGAGGGTTGATTAACCATTCTACGTTAGTGGCTGACATTAAAGCTTCAAGCAAAACTTTAAAGCTAAAACGCTTGATGACAGAGGCTTTTGACGAGGTTAAGCTTACGCTTAATCACTCGAAGATTATGTTGGTCAGTAACGCAGAGTGGTTAGTCTCCGTGATAACATCGCAGAATCAGACGTATGGTGATCGAGCGGAATGCACCTTCATCTCTCTCGATAGAGACGTCTATCTCGATATTCATAATATGCTCAATAATTTGCTAGATGATAAGAACACAATTTCCATTCCTCGATGAGAGTGAATTGTACCTGCAGGCGGTCTATGATTATGCCAAGACCATGACGCCAGTGGAGGAGATTCCCATTCTGATGGACCTTCCTCCTGACGAATTTGTGGCTATGCAGCTGGAACTGCAGGAGCCTAGATCGCCATATCGCAGGCGCTATCTCAGAGGTTTAGCGGAAACCGCTAATGAGTTGCGAGTCAACAATATTGCACTCGCCAACGTTGGCTCACCTGGTGCATACCAGGCAGTGATGACTCAGCTATCGCAGATTATTGCCAAAATCTCTTGATATGAGTCTTCCCATCAATGTTGATGATTACATGAAGTACATGCCTCTCAACGAGGATGAGCTTCAAGACCTTCATCTCTCTGCTATCGTCAAGGCGAGAGTGGAGAGACTTCGGGGTTGCTATGCCTTCTGGCTGCGCTATCCTCGATACACCGTCCGGGAGATGGTGGACCAGGATAAGGCGATGTTCGGTGTCAGTGAGAGCCAGGCATACGATGATATCCATCTCTGCCAGCTGATGCTGGGCAACCTCAATGCGGCATCCAAGGAGTTTTGGCGCTGGAAGGTCAATCAGGAGATTGACGAGGACCGCAAAGCAGCCTTGGCTGCAGGTGACTTCCGAGCGCTTGCCGTGATGCAGAAGAACCGCATCAAGAACAATCGCACCGATACTCCTGATGAACCAGAATTGGCTTTCGACAAGATTGTTCCTGTCGAATTCCGTATGACAGATGACCCGACGGTCATCGGTTTGCAGAAGATTCCGAATCTTCGAGCAAAAATCAAGAAAATGGAGAAGCGCTATTCTATGCCTGACATAGAAGACGCAGATTTTGAGGAGATTCCAGATGATAGCAGCAAGTCAAACTAAGCAGCTCTTTTTCAACGATGTTCAGTCTCGTGTCCTGCAGATTATGCCCAAGACGCTGATATGCGAGTGGGGGCGCGGTACCGGTAAGGGTGTGGTCGAAGCAGGCCGCATCCTCTATGCCGTTCAGCATATGCCAGGCTGCTGTCTCGGCATGGTGGCTCCCTCCGTCAAGCGATGTCAGACCAATATCCTTCCATCTGCCCTGGTACACCTGGAGGAGTGGGGATACAAGCGAGACGTTCACTACATCGTTGGCAAAAAGCCGTGGAAGGCGCTGCACTGGCAGGATCCGCACTTCCAGCCGATGAACTGGGAGAACACCGTAGCCTTTTATAATGGCAGCTACCTCAACATCATCTCTCAGGACCGCAGCGGTACCTCCAACTCCCTCTCACTCGACCATGTATTCATCGACGAGGCGAAGTTCATCGACTGGGAGCAGCTCAACAATGAGACACTCCCTGCCAACCGAGGCAACAAGCAGCTGTTCGGTGACTGCTGCCTGCACCATGGTCTGACCATTACTTCAGATACGTCTGCAACCAAGAAAGGTTCCTGGTTCATGTCGTGGGAGAAGAAGATGGATAAGGAGCTGATTGCTACTCTTGAGACGGTACTGGTACATCTGCACAGTATCCGCAACAAGCTGGTTGCTCACCCTGAACGGTACGATTACTACATGTCGCAGGTGCAGAAATACGAGAAGGTTCTGCACTCCCTCCGTTCCTATGCCCTGGTATATTCCAGGTGTTCGAGCATTCAGAACCTCGCAGTTCTGGGCGAGGACTTCATCAGGCAGATGAAGCGAGATCTGCCTAAGATGACATTCCTCACAAGCATCATGTGTCAGCATGTAGGCATCGCCATGGACGGATTCTATTCCGGCCTAGACGAGGACAGGAACTTCTACACAGCGCCAAACACTACGTTTCTGGACGCAATGCAGTATAAGTTCAACCCGAAGAAAGACAAGATTGATTGCCGAACTGATGGAGATATAGAGGACGGTTTACCGCTGATCATCGGACTGGATGCCAACACCAACATCAACTGTATGGTAGTGGGGCAGGTAGGTTCTGACCAGCGACTACGCATCATCAATTCGCTCTACGTGAAGTATGAGCGCAAGCTTCCTGAAGTTGCTCAGGACTTCTGCGAATATTACAAGTATCTCAAGAGCAAGAGGGTCATCTTCTACTATGATGCGACCTTCGTAGGCAACTCTTATGCAACTCACACCGATGACTTCTATCAGATCATCTCGAGAGTGCTCAGGCGCAATGGATGGCTGGTGACAGAGGTCTATATCGGCAAGCCGTGGAATCACCTGCAGAAGCAGGAACTCATCAACCGTATGTTCAAGGGCAAGGCCAATCACATGATCCTCATCAACCAGGACAACAACGAGGATCTGATTATCTCTATCGAGAGTGCCGGCTGCTACAACAACGGCAAGGATAAGCGAGGAGAGAAACTGGTGGAGACTGACGAGGACCGCCTGGAGAACCGAACCGACTTCTCCGATGCCTTCGATACCGTCTGCATAGGAGCAGAGAAGTTCCCACAGAGCGTTCTCTATACGGGTAGCATGAGCTGCCATTTTCCGACATAGGTTTTTTGGTTTATATAATTTACTAGTTTTTATTTTTTGTCTTTTATTATTTTACTTTTTCTGGTGGCTGTTGCTCGTGAGAGTAGCAGCCATTTTTGTTTTTTCATCCTTGCTGCAGAAGCGGTATCGCCTTTAGGGGCGATGGTTGTTTGATGCTTTTCCGTACTTTTTTTTAACTCATTCTCCGCAGCTCGTCAGTTTTCCCTCTCGAAATTTCCTGTGCAAAGGTCGCAGCAGGGGATTCAAACCTGTGCATGAACCTGCGCAAACAAAAGCCAAAGATTCTTAACGCTATGCTAAATCTTTACCTTTTGTTTCCACAGAACCCAACACCTGTTTGCCTCTCCCTGTGCAGTATTAAGCACAGGAAAAATCGAAAGGGCAAACCGAGCTTTATACGGAATGAGTTAAAAAAAAATACTCCAAAGCAGGGAGTTGGAAAAATCTCTGGACTCCCTCGCATTACCAGAATGGAAATTTTAAAAGTTTAATGGATATGAGACAAAATTATTTAGTGGAATACGTTCCAAACGCTTACATCAACCTTTGCGTTGACAAGAATCAGCAGAGAGCAAATAATCAGCTTATCTACGATTTCAAGGCAGGCAAGGCAGCCACCACACGCTTTTGCGCTGAGTTGTTAATCAGCTATCTGAGAAGACAATACGGCAGATTGTTGGAGGATTTCGTTGTCGTTTTCGCACCCTGCAGCGCACAATGGAAGTATAACAAGAGATTCGGCTATCTCGCAGTTATCCTCAACCAGGCAGGCATCAAGACCGCAAACGAGCACGTTCGCATCTATGGCGAGCGCAAGCCTACCCACAATGGCGGAAGCCATCACGTGAGCGAAGAACTCTATCACGTGGCTATCGATGGCAGCTACTTTGCTGGAAAGAACGTCATCCTTTTCGATGACCTCCTGACAAGCGGTCAGACCATCACCGAGTTTAAGGAGCAGCTTGAAGCAGCAGGAGCCTACATAGAGCGAGAAATATTCGTAGGGCGTACCATCCATCACTGCCCTATCAGCAACAGAGGAATCCTGCAGGAGATAGAAGAAGGCTTCTACGAAGCAGTAGCAGCATCAAAGAGATGTTTCCCACAAGGTATTTATAACGTGAAGTTGAACAATAATAAAGCAGCATAATATGAAGAAGTACAATGATATACTAGCAGACGAGAGACCGGAATACAAGGCAGCTAACTACGGATTTGAGAATCTGAGTAACACTGAACTGCTATCGATGGTAATCAACCGAGGAGCAGGAACGATGGAGAGTATCAGCCAGGCTAGGCAGTTGATGAACATAGCAGACGGAAAACTGAGTAACCTTGCAAAGCTATCAATGGATGAAATGCAGGTAGTGCAGGGCATCGGAGACTGCAAGGCGCTGGCAGTACTCGCAGCCCTAGAGATAGGCAAGCGCAGGGCAAGGGAGCATGCAGGCGAGAAGCCCGACCTAGGCAGCAGCCTGGCTATCTACAATTATCTCCATCTGCAGATGGCTGACCTCAATGTAGAGCAGGCGCACATTCTGCTGATGAATCAGAATTTCCGACTTATCAAGCACGTGAAGCTGAGTGAGGGAGGAATCACAGACACATCTGTAGATGTGAGGGTAATGATGAAGGAAGCAGTAACCGCAGGCGCAACCATTATGGCGCTGGCGCACAACCATCCAAGCGGAAGCCCAGCGCCAAGCAGGGCAGACGATGAACTCACGAGGAAGGTGAAGCAGGCTTGTGATATTATGCGCATCTTTTTTATGGACCACGTGATAGTAACAGATGGAAACTTCTACTCTTATCACGACAAGGGCAAGCTATAGGACGAAGGGCAGTGAACTCACTGCCCTTTATTTTTGGGGCTATCTCGCTGGTGACCGCTGGTGCAGGGATGGCAGAAAGATGGCAATCGGCAGGGGAAAAGGAAGGGAAAAGGCAATTGCCACAATGACAAAAGCGCTACATATACCGCTCTATTTTCGGGAGGCAATTGCCTCCGAGCGTAGGGCAGTGGGGGCTACCCTTACAGGGCAGCACGCTCCTTTTTCCTCAACTTTCTAAAATTCCGTGAATTTCAGCAAGTTGGCAAAAATGACCGTGGAAAATTTGGGCAAAAGCACCAAATTTTGCAATCGTTTTGCAAACGATTGCCACCCGAAAATGGCGACTTATGACAATTCCTGCAGAATTGCCACAAGAAACGCGCCATTTTCGGGTGAACCCCTCCATTATATTCCGGGGTAAAAGAGGAAAGGACATTTCTTGACATCATTCTGCAAATGATGAAAAAAGCGGTATATACATTATTTATATATAGATTTAGGGCGTCAAATGTTAAAAACACCGCAAAACAAGGGAGAAATACCTAAAAAAAGAAGTGTTTTCCTTGCGGTTCCGAATTATTTTCGTACCTTTGCACATGCTATAATCTAGCATCAATTTCATTCATTGTGCTTCAGGGGAAGTAAACCGATTTTTATTTAGTTAGGGTGAAAATATATAAGTTTCCATTAAACTACTAAATGTCATTCATCGAGAGATGAGTAACAAGGGTGCCGGAGTTGCGATAAGCTCCTGGGCTTCGATGCCGGGCATCCACAAAAAGATGCTTAATTCCTTTCAAATTAATGTTTAAATTTGGTTAGTTAGATAGAATCAGTAGGGTTCAAAGTTGTCAATAGGTTTTTAGTAATAGATTTTAGGTAATAAGGTTTTTTAGTTTTAGAGCCATCCGTGCGTGAGCATAGATGGCTTTTTTCGTAACCAAATGTTAAATCTTAGTTAATATAACAAATTTGTAGTATAATTATTTGGTTATATCACGAAAATGTAGTATCTTTGCAGTGTTAAATTAAACAAGTAAGTAATATGAAATGGAATGAATTAAAAAGAATTGCTATTGCCCACGGATTTCAGTTCTACAAAGGCTTGAAAGGGCATGACCTCTACATCAACAGAGAGACCAAGAAAACAATCATGTTAGAGCGACATTGGTCACAAGAGGTCAGAAAAGGATTGGTAAACAAACTTAGAAAGGATATCGGGTTCTAACCCGATTCCTTTTAAACAAAATATAATAAAACACTAAAATTGATTTCGTATGGATAAAAAATTTAAGGTTTCTATTGAGAAACAGGAGGATGGCAGCTATATCGCATATAATACAAATATGAGTGGCTGTACTATTATCGGCACAGGTGATTCTGTAGCTGCCGCAAAAAAAGACTTTTTGGAGTCTATGGCAGGTGTGGCAGATGCAAAACGTGAGTTGGGTGATGAGGTGCCGGAGGCTTTCTCTAATGTCCCAGACTACAAGTTTGATTTGTCTTCGCTCTTTGAGTATTATAAGATGATTAATGTGAGTGCTTTTGCTAGATTCGTAGGCATTAATGACACTTTGATGCGCCAGTACCGCAAAGGTAACACATACATCTCGGACGCTCAGCTGCAGAAAATCGAAGATGGTATTCATCAATTAGGAAATGAGTTTTCTAGACTTCAACTTGTTTAATTTAACACATCGTCCCCGACACGATTCCGTGCCGGGGACTTCTTATTATTCACATATATAGTCTCTATTTTAATTGCTTTAATAGGGTGGATAGCAACAATCTTAGATGGGGTGATTGCAGCCATATTAACAAAAGTCCATGAAGAATAGAGATAGCAATGAGAATATTTACCGTAATATGGAGAAACCTTATGCGCTTCTCCAAGTTCATATATTCTTTTCTGTCCATACCTAATATATATTATTCCGTTTAACCGCTGCAAAAATAATGTTTTTCCAGCAATTCCACAAGTTTTCAAGGCTAAAATGTTAAATCTTACTTAGTAATACGTTTTTTCGTAGTAATAATTTGGATAATACGAAAAAATGTAGTATCTTTGCAGTGTCTTAAAAAAATAGTGATATGAAGAAAATTTTAGTGAGTGACAAAGAGGAAGAGCTGATAGCAGCTATCAGAAATTACAAAAAATCTTTTCCCAGGGGCAACCCGCAGTTATTATGGTATGCTCAGCAACTTTTCGATGAGATGATTGAGCCGCCTGAGTATTACAGCAAGTATTAACAACAGCCCTCCCTTCTGGGAGGGCATAAAAAATAAGATTATGGAAATAGTAGCAACAGTTAAACAGACCAAGGATAGCGCAGTTAAGCAGCGCATCCAGGATATTCAGATGCTAATCTCTTGGAGAGAGATAGCACATACATATTTCGGAAAGTCAGCATCATGGCTTTATCACAAGCTCGATGGTATCGATGGAAATGGTGGAGTGGGAGGCTTCACCGATGAAGAGAAGAATATGCTCCGGGGCGCATTATGCGAGGTTTCTAGCCGCATACGTGCAGCTGCAGACAGAATATAAAAATGAGGCTGGGGCTTATCATTCCCCATAAGACAAAAGTCGCCATAGCCTTGTGGCGCAGAAATAAAAAAACGTCCCCGACACAGAGCCGTGCCGGGGACTTCTTATTGTTCATATTAAAACATTTTTTTATTATGGTTTATTCCGACAGGCAAATGAGAGTAGCAGATGCTACGATTAAGCAACTTTTAGCTAATGAAACCGCAATGGTCAGAGAGGCGATGCTAGCTTATGTTGATGATTTGGCTGATGACAGGGTTCTTGCCAATGATGTGGTGACTATGTTGGAGATTGATGGCTTGATAGTTTATACCGGAGATTACGATTGGAGGGTTCAGCTTACAGACAAGGGATGCAAGGCTGCACAAATGGGGTTGGCTAGATACCTCAAACGTCAAAAACTGATGGAGAAACTGAAGGAGTATAAGCTGTTCGTGGGTATAGCTAGTGCTACGGTCTCTTTTGTGTCGATGCTGATAACACTTGCCCTTACAATTTACAATGCATTAAAATTGTAAGGGCACATAGTACAGACACGATGGCGCAAATTGCATTGGCCAGTGTGATTAGAATGTCGTAAAGTAATTCTTTTCTTTTCATACCTTAATATATATTATAATGTAAAAACACCGCAAAGTTAGGAAAATTATCGGAGAATTTCAGAGAAAATCGGAGAAAATCAGAGAAAATCGGGGAAAATCGGGGAATTTCCGAGGAAAATGCACGGAAAATCGGGGAATTTCCGAGGAATCCATTCCTCGAAGTGGTAGAAACGAAGGGAGATCCTGCGGTCGTTTCCGGTCATTTCCGGTCGTTTCCGGTCATTTCCGGTCGTTTTTCCGGTCATTCCTGGATATGATTCCGAATGATTCCCGATTCTTTCCGTTTTCATTCCTTTTCATTCCTTTTCATTCCTCAACCCCTCGTTTTTATGTTTTAGAGCATAAAAAAGTCATTTATTTCAAAATTTCTCGCTTTTTTTTTGGCGGTTTCAAATTTTCTTCTTACTTTTGCAACCGTCTACAAGATGATAGTAATCTATCCGGCAGGGCGACCGTTTCGCCTATGGCTTCTAGCCGCAGGCTTTTTTTATGCCTAGGAAAATCTTTTTTTCTAACTGGGGAAATAATTTTTCCCAACTGGGAAAACAGATATGCCCAATACATGGCGGCTGCATGAACCGTAAGATTTGATTTGTCCTCTCGGATAAGCCATCATCTTGTAGACAACGGGGAATGCAGCCGCCACCCTTTAGTACAATCGGCTGTTAATGTCTACAAGATGATGCAATATGCAGAATTCAATTTTATTAAGTGATGCGCAGGTGAGACCTGCAGGCATCAGCGTTGAGGAGGGCATCCATACCCTCAAGTGTGCAATCAAGCGTGAGGCTAAGCGCCTCATGACTACCAAGAGCGAGGCCTTCAGCTGTCTCTGCGGTGAGAGCGTCACCTATGGTGATGTGGCTATCACTATGCTAGGCATAGCTGCATTTGTGGCTGTCATGTTCGTTGGTGGATTTCTATTCGGAGGGGAGGTGATGTAGTTATGGAGGAGAATAAAAAGAATATCAATGACTTCATTGCCGATGTCGTTAAGTGTGATGGCATCCCTGAAGGAGAAGATCACATGCAGTATATCGATATGATAAATAAAGCGCTGAGTGCTTGGGCAGATTGCAATGAAAATAGAGGATATATCCTCATAGCAGTCGGAGAATCTAAAGTGGAGAACGGCTATCCTGAAGGCATGTTGACCAATTCTGCTTTCGGATTTGATGGAAACAGACATAAGCTTGTGGGCTTCTTAAGCGTACTTATGGCGCAAGATGAGAATTTCCGCAAATTGCTTTACTTAGCTCTTATGCTGAATAAAATGAAGAAATAAGCATGAAACCGAAAAATGTAATTGACCTCCACAAGAAGAGGTATAGAGTGTACAAGGCACTCATCAAGAGATACCTGGAGCTGGATTCTTACTACGTGCAGCTGTGGAACAATCTCGAAGTCTTACGAAGCGCTGCAAATCTGGTAACGGTTGCTGAAGTGAGAAACTATCTGTTTGACGCTATCAAGAGATTGGAAGCCATAGCTCTGAGAGTATGCCGCCAGCGAGATAAATATGATCTGTGGGCAGAGAAGATTTTCGCATCGTGCAATCTGATGTATTCAGCCTACGGACGAGTATATTCACCGGAAGAAGAATTCCCTTATAACGAAGAATGATTATGGAGAATGAAGATTATGACATCGATGCGTTCGAGAATGAATTACTCGACGCATACTTCAAGTTCCGTTCCAACCTGCCTATGAAGGACGCGGAGACCGGACTTGAATACAAGAAGAGTTTCAAGACCTCGCAGGATATCATCAGCGAGCTGAACTGTATGGGAGGCGTATCATACGCCTGCGTGAGTGACTACATGAAGAGTCACGGCTATGTCATCGCTACGCAACCGGACGGAAGCGTAGCCTGGGCTATCTGGGAAAGAGTTCACATCATCAAATAGTTTATTTGCTAGATTTCATCTACCTGTTTTTGAAGCGGATGGTTGCTCGGGAGAGTGGCCATCCGTATTTTTATTTTGGCAATTGCCAAAGTATCTTTGCACTAAAAAAGATAATATGACCATCAATTCACTACCATCGGGCAAGGTGTTCCTGGAGAACATACCCGATATCATCATTCTCACAGCCAAGACGAGGCTGGCCGTAACCATCGCACTCGCAGACAAGACCATATACGAGGAGTATCTGTACCCTGCCGATGGCGAGGTGGTTGTCTCCGACCTGGCAGACATCTTCCGTCCTTACGCACGACAGCAGCTTGCCGTATCGGCAACCATCACCATCAGGGAGCAGACCGTGGAGGGCGAGACAGAGACCGACGTGGCTACCAAGCAGGCGAGCCTGCAGGTGCTCTATACCTCCGTGGACATCGTAGGCGTGGATTGTGAGGGCTTCCTCGACAATCATTTCCTCACCCTGCTGCAGGAGTGCAAGCGCACCGCTATCGGGCGCCTCGAATATCTCCACTACCTCGGTACCGGCACGGCTACCGTGACGGCATACTACAGACAGCATGCCGCTGATGGCAGCGAGGAGACCCGCACATTCACCGCTACTGCAGTAGCAGGCAATGACATCTACACGACCATCGACGTTTCTCCATCTCGCTTCACCGCTGATGCTCTCGACCTGCTCTACTACGAGGTAGAGGCAGGCAAGCGCCTCATGAGGTTCATCATCGACCCATCGCAGCCAGACTGCGCTCCGTGCCTCCTCTTCACGAATTCGTTCGGGTGCCAGGAACTCATCTACTGCGAGGGCAAGCACGAAGTGAATCCGGAATATACCAGAGATGCTGCCTACATAGGCGGTCTGAAGACCAACTATCGCATCACCGAGCAGCGCAACTTCAACGCTGATACCGGCTATCTGAGCCGCGATATGGCAAACTGGGCAGAAGACCTCTTCCGTTCCGACGAGGTCTATATCGTCAACTTCGTGGATGGCAATCCGGTGGTGGGCAAGCGCATCACCATCAACTCGTCAACGTCCAAGAATGACAACCTGCACGACACCCTTCCGCGCTTCACCTTCAGCTACGTCTATGCGCAGCGTCAGCACAACGTACTGGACCTGCAGAGAGGTGGCAGAATATTCGACAACACATTTGATAACACGTTCAACTGATGGCCAAGCAAGCATATCACATCAATGATGTCTGTCTCCTCCTCGACAAGGCGAAGGCAGACGAAGCTGCCGTCAATCTGCAGGCGTGGACTTCAAACGGCAGGGTCATCGACTACAGCGGATGGCTGGTGAAGGGTGGCAGCTGGCGAGGTGGATTCCATCGCCTGGTTAACCCGGCTAATGGCGAGGTTCGCACGGTGCCGGACATTTATATATTCAGTTTTTTAGGTAAACCAGTATTTCTATGAGCAATAAATATCAGATGCAGCAGATAGGTGGCAATGCCACCGTCTCCCGATATGCCGTAGTGGCAGAGGGAGTATCAGAGGTAACCAATGCTGCAACCATCGAGCAGCAGTATGGCAGAGACACCAGCTTCCTCGGGTCGGGAGAGATTGGTGATGCTACCTTCCGGGCTCTCGAGGTGGGAGGCAGGTCATACGAGTATGTCAACTATGGAGATGATGACAGCATTCCTTATCTCCTGCAGCAGCTCCTTCGCAAGAACATGGTTGCGCAGCGCGCTATGGCGTTCAACGTTCAATGCTGCTACGGGCAGGGGCTTCGGTTCATCGACCGGGAGACAAAACAGGACGTGGCAGACGAGGAAATCCGCAAGTTCTGCCTGAGCAACAGCATACACGAAGTGTTCATGCAGCAGGCTACCGATATGAAGTTCTTCGCCTGGTCTGTTGAGGTCATCATCCTCTCTCGAGACCATAAGCGCATCGTCAATATCCGACACAAGGACGTGTCCTACTGCCGCCTGCAGCGACCGAACAAGAGCGGTCGCATCGAAAACGTCTTCTTCGGTGATTTCAGCCATTTTCAGCAGGATCTCGAGGCAGAGGTCATTCCACTCCTGGATCTCTACGACCCTCTGGGCGACCTGCTGGCTCGCATGGGCAAGGCGCCAGACCCTTACACGGGCATCCGAGGCAAGGCACCAAAGGATGGTGCGAACTGCAAGTTCGCCATCATCAGCCGAATGCCTACACCAGGCATGCAGTACTATCCGATACCATACTATGCCAGCATCTTCGATGATGCCTGGTATGATATATACAGACTCATCGGCATAGGCAAACGCTACATGATCAAGAACACGTCTGCTCCTCGCATACAGATAGAGGTGCATCGCGACTACTGGGATGAGCTCTGCAACAACGAGGGCATCATAGAGCCGGAAAAGCGCAAGGCGCGCATCCTGCAGGAGAAGGAGAACATCATCAATTTCGTCTGTGGTCCGGAGAATGCCGGCAAGGCGCTCATCACCGGTTATTATCTTGATCCGAACGGCAAGGAGCAGCGCATGGTGCGCATCATCAACCTCTCGGAGGGAAACAAGAAGGAAGGTGGAGACTGGGCTGAAGATATGAGCGAGGCATCCAATGCGCTCTGCTTCGCACTCGGCTGCCATCCGAACCTGATCGGAGCGACACCTGGCAAGAGCCAGATGAACAATTCCGGCTCAGACAAGCGGGAACTCTTCATCATGAAGCAGAGTCTCGAGAAGGCATCACACGACATCATGGCCAAGCCTTGGCACGTCATCCTTCACTACAATCTGTGGGCAGACAAGAATATCACGGTCGATGTTCCGATGATAGAGCTGACAACGCTCGACAAGAACAAAGACCAGCAGACATCAATCGTTAACAATAATGGCAATGAAAATTCAGATAAGTAAAGAAGACTTCGAGCAGAGCATCCTCGTAGCGACAAGCTCGCACTCTGAGGTGTTCGAGTCTGTGAGACCTCATTTCTATGAGGCATACAACAATATTCAGAAGCGCTTCCTCGGCTACGTTGGTGAGGAAGCGCTGGAGACAAATGAACGGCTATCGGCTGCAGTAGTCAAGGCAGTATGCCTGACTGCATTCCTCGGCAACGTTCGTCATCTCGACCTGGTACTCACTCCGACAGGCTTCGGAGTAGTTGCCAACAATGAGGTCTCTCCTGCATCATCTGCGAGAGTAGAGGCGCTGATAGAGCAGTGTATGGTCGCATGTTTGAAGGCACAGGGCGAAATGATTACCTGGTTGGCTGCAACAGAAGGGTGGGGAAGCAGTCTGCAGGCGAAGATGTGCCTGCCTCTTCTGGTCTTCAGCATCGAGCAGTATGCCTTCCAGGTGAAGCAGGAGCTATCATCCAAGCAGTGGAAGGATAAACTGGCAGCACTCTACGAGGCTGATGCGGTGATGCGCAAGCTCATATCTGACGAGCAGATGGATGATCTGCTAGAGATGGAGCGAGGAGCCAAGGACAAGGATGACACCGCGGTAGAACTCATCTTCAAGGTGCGCAGATGCATGATCTTCCAGGCAGAGGGTCTGCTGACAGCCTTCTCTACAGAACGTGGCCGTCTGCTCAGATTCCTCGATGCCAACATCGATAATTTTCAATTATATGCGGATTCATCGGCATATAAGGCTAATCACTTCAAGGAATATCAAAATGGAAAAGAGAAACCTGCCTTCGTATTCAATTCGTGACGGCAAACGAGTCTTCGAGTTCTCTGCTCCAAGCTCGTGGGAGGAGCTGCAGGGGAATGAGCAGCGCTATATCCTCACAATAATGACTCTGTTCCCGGACCAGACGGTAGCGAAATGCTACATCCTCGGCAGATTCTGCGGCATCAAGGTGCTGAAGCATACCAGAACAGGCTGGAAGTGCAGCGTTCTCTGCCAAGCTGAGAACGGCAAAAAGAAGCGGGAAGTGCTGTATCTGAGTGAGGGCGAAATCCTCTCTCTCCTCAAAAACTTCGATTTCATCGGATATTACACCTATTATCTGCCGCTCGACACGTGTGCCGGTCTCTATGCCGTGGAACGGCTCATCAGAGACGTCACCTTCTTCGATTATCTGCAGCTTGAGAAGAACTACCAGCTGTATCTTATCCACAAGGACGATAAGTTCCTGAAGAAGATGGGGTGGATTCTATACCGGAATGAATCCGGAGAATCCGATGAAACCGCCATTTTTCAGTCTTTTGAGCTCCTAAATGTCTTCATGTGGTACTCCTCCATCAAGGGATACCTGGCAGAGAACTTTCCTCACTTCTTCAAGCCATCGAAGGAAGGTGGAGAACTGAAACAGGAGGACCTGATGCCTGCAATGCAGGCGCAGATACGCGCACTCACCGATGGAGACATCACAAAGCAGCAGGCAGTCTATGACTCGCTCTGCTGGGATGCGCTCTCCGAGCTTGACAACAAGGCGAGAGAAGCAGAGGAGTTCAAGGCAAGAAACAGCAAATAATACACTATGACAGATAAAACATTCGATTCCATCGCATATTTCAAGCGATTGTGCGAGGAAAACAAGACCTGCAGGGCTTATAATTTTGTCGCAACGACCTGTTCCGGACCCGACTCCGTGCAGGGCGTGATGCAGCAGTTCCGCAAGGCTGCGAACTTCATCATGGTCTCAGACACCGTTGACAGCAATACGCATTCAGCCGGTGAAGGCTTCTTCGACCGAAACGTCTATACGGTCTGGATCCTCGCTGCATACAAGCGAGACGACATGGAGGACAGAGAGGCGAAGCTGAATCTCTGCAGATACATCTTCCGCCAGTTCATCAGCCGAATGCTTCACGACAAGTACCGTGAGGCATTCGAGGGTCAGCTGGAGTTCCTGGATCTCAGTCAAATCTATTCGAGCGAGCTGGGCAGATACAGCCTCAATGGAGTCACCGGACTCTACTTCATGATGAACTCAGACGAGCCTATCGATGTACAGTATGATGAGAGCTTATGGCAGACCAGTCAGCATTAGATGATCTGCTCAAATACGAGCAGGGATGGACCGACAACATGGGTGACTACTGGCGCGAGCGCATGGAGCGCTTGCGTACCATAGACACCGGTGCGCTCTATGCGAGCATCAAGGGGCATCTGGAGCAAGGCTCCGTGACAACCATCGAACACAAGTTCCTGCAGTACGGTATCTACGTGGCAGCAGGTGTAGGACCAGCACACGTCTGGGAGAAGTGGACAGAAGCGCAGGGAGGCGAGAAGATTGCCCGAGTCAACGAGGGTGACCTGGAATTCCTCGGCAAGGAATATCGAGCCAAGCACGACATGAATAAGCCTAAGAAGGTGGGTCCTGCCTGGGGTGGCCGTGTCGCTGGTGGTCCGCCTATCGGCAGACGCGACTGGTTCTCGCAGAAGTATTATGCCTCAGTCATGAAGCTCAACGAGCATGAAGCCGACTTCTACGGTAACAAGTGGAATGGTCTGATGGCATCAGCCCTGACAGAAATCTTCCGTGGAATCGGTGCAACACGCAACCTTTAGTGCGTATTTTTATCGATTTCATCGAAGTTATATCTTTGCAAACAAAAAAACAATATGGCAGTAGAATATGATAAGAATGATCTTCAGACCCAGTTCGAGGGTATCAGAGATGAGCGACGCCTGAAGGCCAATACGGCATACCGCATAGGCACCGCTTTTCTCTCGCTGCTGCATTTCGCCTCAGATGAGATGCATACGACCATCGAGGAGCTGCTGAAGAAGATCGAGGGCAAATATCTGTCGAAGGTCAAGAACGATGAAGCTGCCGGTCTCATCACCTTCCTCAGAGGTCTGAGGGTAGGTGCGGGCTACGAGTTCAACGAGAATGGCGATATCAGTTCACATGATATAGATGCGAACGCTGTCAACGCAAATGACCTGAACGTGGGAGGCAACTCTGTTTTCGCAGGAGACCTCAGTTCTCCGGACTTCGTTGCAGGATTCCTGACCGGCAAGGGATGGCGCCTAAAGAATGAGCCGGTAGAGAATGCGGCTGGTGTCCTCGAGAACAAATATAACCTAGAGCTTGACAACCTCATAGTGAGAGGTACTATGCGCATCTTCGAGATGGTCATCTCTCAGTTACTCGGAGAGAATGACAACCGTATCTTCACCGCCATGATGGAGGTTGATCACTACGATGCTGAGAGTGGCAGGGTGTATCTCGATACGAGGGAAGGACGTATGTACAATTCCTTCCGCAAGGGAGATTACATCATGGTTCAGCAGTATAATGGTCTTCCATCTGAGGAGAATGACTATTATGTTACCAAGAGATATGAACTCCTGGTAAAGGAGATTGGCACAGAAGGTGAGGGTGAGGATAGACTGGCGTGGGTGACGTTCGAGAACTTCACGACATCTATGGCAGGAGCGACACCGGAAGAGCTAATCAAGAAGCGTGACACCTTCGTCCGTGTCGATAACGTATCTGACCCAGACCGCAAGGGCGTCATTCAGGTGATGACCGTTGGTAGCGATACACCTTATATAGATATAGCCTATGGGCTGAAAACCAATCCGGATTCAGCTCTGAAGGGTAGGCTCGGAAATCTGAAAGGCATCAGACATCCTATCCTAGGCAAGCTGCAAGGATTCGGTGAGTATCTGAATAACCTCTATGCCGTCGGTGACCTGATTCTGCGCAGGACTGGCGAGAGCGTAGATACAAAGTTCCAGGTGCTGGAGAATATGTTATCTACACGATTCGCTAAGACTAGCTACGAGTTGACAAATGGGCAGAATTATCTGGAGAATGGTCAGTTTCTTGAGCAGGTGACAGATGCAGATAATACTATCATTGATAGCTGGGAGATTGATGCTGACGAGGAGACTATGTTGTGGGTAGATGCTACTGGCATGCCGTTCATGGTGAACTCTACGCTTACCACAAGCGGAAACAAGAAGGTTACGCTGGAGCAGATCGATGGCAGACAGATGCTCCGTATTCAGAATTGCGGTCTCCGACAGAAAAATGCCATCATCAAGCAGCCTGGCACTCACAAGGAATACGTAAAGGGCAGCGGTTATAAGAATGATGCAGGATTGTCGCAGACAGAAACGTCAACAGTTGATGTGCAGGATAAGCTCTACGTGAATGTACGCATCTATGCAAAGACCGCAGGTCAGCTTACCTATGGCTTCGAAGGCTGTAAGGCTGTGGATGGCAAGGAGAATACCCTGACTGCCAAGACCGAAAACATCGCCTATTCGGGCGAATGGCAGACGGTAAGGGTGGAGGGTAAATGGAACGGTACTGGCGATTTCATCATCCGATATTCGGGCGATTGCTACATCGCCCTAGTTACCATAACCGATGAACCTCTCAGCGAGTTCAGCAAGACAGTGAGCACTCAGATTATTCAGACTGCCGAGAATATCAAGCTGCTGGGTGAGAACATTGACAAGGTGAATGGTACGACTACTCAGTTGGGATATGAGCTGGATGCGGAAAAGGGAGAAATCAGGCAGTACGTGAACGAAGTGGATAAGAATAATCGTGAATATACCTCTTCGCAGATTACTCAGACTGCTAAGTCTATAACAAGCACTGTAGAGGCGAACAAAAAAGATGCAGACGGAAATTTCGAATCCGTAAGGACAGACATCAAGCAGAATGCGGATAGTATCGAGAGCACAGTAAAACAAGTGAATAAGCAAGGTACGAGAATCTCTGATATCGAGCAGGATGTTAATACCATCCGCAGTACGGTAGGGCAGGCTGCTACGCAGGCTCAGTTGACGGCAAACGTAAATACGCTAAATAAGAATATTAGCGACAATCTTGATGCTGCAAAGAGTTATGCCAATAGTGTAGGCAGCGGTATCAGAAACGATTATGCCTCTGCAATTACTACTGTTCAGCAGAAGAAGGATTCCTGGAGTGTAGCTTCGGGTATGTTCGATGCTAACGGCAATCTTACGAGGGCTGGCATCACGTCAATAACTCCGTCGGTTACCACAATAGCCAACACTAGGTTTGACGCAAATTGGGGTGCAATTAAATCTGGTTATGTTGCTACAGCTGACTTCTCAGCACTTCAGTCCACGGTAGGAAGCCATACGGCTCAAATTGGAACCCGCATCACCAAAGATGAAGCGAATAATCTGATCGCTGAAGCTACCATCCAAGCCGACAAGATAAATCTTACCGGTCATTGCATGAACTTCACCGGAGGCACGCTGACAATTACTACGGACAATTTTACCCTCGATGCAAAGGGTAATATGTGGTGCCAGAATGGCACATTCAGCGGTAAGGTTTCTGGTGTACATGGCAGTTTTAAAACACTTGATTGTGTTGACAGCAACGGAAAAGTTGTTGGAAGCATTCAGTTCGGTTCAGATGGCAGAATGTGGTTCTCGGGTGATATGTATCATCAAGGTTATGATAGCGACAAGAAACGTGGCTATCGCTTCTATGCGTCTGACCTCTTGTGCAGAGGAATGTTTGGACATCGGCAGAAGGTAGTGGGATATGTTTTCGGTGCATATATGATTATATACAACAAGGATTCAGACGATTTTGACAATTACGTCAGAATTCCACTTGAAAGCGGAACGGAATCAGGTAAAAAATACTACAAAATTCCGCTGTATGGTTTTGCCAATTATGAAGATGCTTCAGGTTTTGCGATAGATGTGGTTGTCATTAATTGCAGTTCTGATTTCTACTATGTGTTTGGGGGAATGGGTAATGGTAAGGAGTGGCGAGTCATCAATGGCGACAACAACCATTCGATCCATTTTGCTGATATTGGCGGATGGCACGAGCTGAAAGGTGGCGCAAGTTTGTCTTGTGTGTATGTAAATCCGAGATTACTGACTCCAATACCAACCAACCTTGGTGCTGGCGTCTTATGGAGTGGTGAAATGGATTTGAACTGGTCTTAATTTTAATATTTTAAAACATAGATTGTTATGAGTAATGCAAGTATTAACAGCAACCTCGAAGAGGCATTCAAGAACTCTGACTGGTCAACCATCTGTGCAGCCCTGATGCCGCACTTCAATGATTACCTTGCCCGCCGCTCGAAAAATGTCTTCGAGTGCGAGCAGGTGAATAACCTCGACCACGTATTCACCGTACCAGCGCTTTACGATGACCTGGCAGGTACTCGCAAGCAAGTGATTGTGCCGATGAAGGTGTTCACCCGTGATATTGACGCAGAACTTGAAAAAGCTAAAGAGGTGATAACTGCTGCCCAAAAGGCAACTGATAAGGCGAATACCGCTGCTACCAATGCCGATAAGGCTCGGGAGAATCTGGATGCTAAGAAGCAGGAGGTGGATGCTGCCGTAGCTGCCAGCAGTGCTGCTACCGATGCCGCCAAGAAGGCAACAACAGATACCCTGGCTAGTAAGACTGCTATCGAAGAGAACGAATCTGCAAGACAGGCTGCTGAAACCGCTAGAGGCAAGGCAGAGACGGCTAGAGCAGATGCAGAAGTCGCCCGTGTGGACGTTGAAAAGAAGCGAGTAGCTGCGGAGAATGCTAGGGCAACCGCAGAAACGGCTAGAGCCAGTGCAGAGACCACCCGAACCAGCAACGAGACCACACGCAAGAATCAGGAAACCACACGACAGACACAGGAAGCTGCCCGAGTGGAAGCCGAGAAGAAGCGTGTTAGTGCTGAAAATGGAAGGGTAGCGGCAGAGAGCGGTCGAGTCAAGGCAGAGACCAAGCGAGAGGCGGATACAAAATCCGCCATCGCTAATTCTAAGACACAAACCGACCTTGCCAAGGAGCTCAACGAGCATCCTCCTAAAATGGGAGGTAACGGCAACTGGTGGAGTTGGAACCTGCAGACTCACGCATACGAAGATACCGGTATCATCGCAAGAGGTGGTGCGATGTACCCAACCTTCCGGCAGTCCAGGAACAAGTTATTGATGATCGACTACGGTTCTAACGTATCTGAGCACGTAGTCAAACGTAGAAACAAATTAGTTATCAAGGTATAATGGCAGATAATACGAATATCATTGTGGTTGGCAATGTTGCCTTCACAGACAAGGGAGCGTGGGTCAATGGATATTCCTTCGAGTTCGAGGGAGAGACCATCCAGGGATACGATGCCAATGACATCGTCCACACCGCAAATGGTGTGTACGCATCCCTCATCGATGGCAACAGATCTGAGCCATCGGACACCAGCGACTCCTGGCGCCTCTGGCTAGACAAGACTGCGGCAACCAAGGCCAAGAGCGCGGCCGATGATGCAAACAAGGCTGCGAATCTTGCCAATACTGCAGCTGCTTCTGCAACCGCTCAGGCAGCAGAAGCACAGCAGCAGGCTGCAGCTGCAGAAGAGAAGGCGCAGCTTGCAACGGAAGCTGCGACGAGAGCAGACGAGAAGATTGCTGAGATGAATAGTCTCGCAGGTCAGATTGCAACTGGTTTCATCGCTCCTTCTCGCATGAATCTCAGCTATCAGGCTGAGATCAGCATACGCAACAAGCAGAAGCAGAAGATTGAGGCGAGCATCCTGCCGGCATACTTGCCGCAGAGTGTCCTCTATCAGAGAGTAGAGGGTGATTCCGTTATGTCTGACCCTTCCGGTAATCTGACCGTCAAGGGTGCAGGCAAGACCAAGTTCTGGGTGATTCCTACCGCCAACACACCGCTATGGCAGCAGGTGACCATCAACGTCAGACAACCATATATGCGACTCTCTGCTACAAGCAAGATTCGCAAAAACGGCAATAAAATCCGAATTGTTTAATCGATTAAATATAATGTAATATGGCATTTACAGAGAATGAAGAGACGAAGCTGAAGGCTATCATCGCAGCCTTCGACAATGCTCAGCAGGTCGATGACCTGCCTCAGTCAGACATGTCAGCAACCGACAAGATTATCGAGGTCTTCGACAAAAAGTCGGGCAAGTCTGAGCAGATGACTATCAAGAATGCGGTGCAGCTCGGTCAGCATCCATGGTGCGGTCGAGTGTGGAACCTCGACAACGCTACGCCTAAGGCTGCTGCCTATGTAGGCTCCCTCGAGCTCCTGCAGAACTTACACCAGGAACTCGGACTTGGCTGCTATCTTGTCAAGAATGACCATACTCGTCGCAAGCTTGATTCTAAGGATCATTACAAGTATGCGACTGGCGAGGCGGCCAAACTCGATGGTACCGAGGGGCACTATCAGTGGGGTTGGGGAAAAGAGTGGTACATGGTGATCAAGACCGTAGGCAGACTCCACTACGAAATGGTTAGTCCTTGGCCTATTCAGGGAGAGTTCAACTACAAGATTCCGATAGGCAGCATCTCTGCAGCAGGATTTGCGACACTCGAGCGCAGTACTGGCAAGCTCGTCAGCTACATCAACGATGGTGCTGACTATCGAGGCGGAAACAATGATGCGACTCTCGACAATACGAACCGCACTATGCTTGGCAAACCGGCAACTCAGCAGACTATAGAGTACTTTCGAGCTGCTGCGCGCAAAAATGGTACCGGCTGGCTCTGTACGACGATGCGCCATACAGCTGCCATCGCAGTACTGTTCGGTGTCATCTTCGGTACTCATTACGACCAGGCTGCTGTCAATTCTGCTAAAGATGAGAATGGCCTGTTCCAGGGTGGACTAGGCGCTGGCGTGACACAGATGCCTGACTGGAATGGCTACAACGGTTATCGCCCTGTCGTACCGATGTCTGCTGGCATCGAACTCGGAGACTCCTGCGGTGAATCTAGCTATGAGATCAAAAAGGATGATGGTACCGTAGTCTATACAGCCAAGATTCCTAGCTTCTTCGGATATAAGAATGGATTCGGCAACCTCTGGCGTATGATGGATGATGAGCAGGTGCAGTGCAACGAGGACACATCGGTTGTACACCTCGTTGCTCCATCCATCTATGGTACCTGGACAATAGGCAAAGCTGAAGGCATGATTGCCTACAGCAAGTCGGAGACAGAAGGTGAAGGGTGGGTGAAGGAGCTGTGTATGGAGCACCTCGAGAACTTCCCGACTAAAAAAGGTGGTACAGAGACGACCTATTGGACTAGCTACTTCTGGAACAATAGTGGAGCGACATCCGGTTTTCGTCTTTGCCTCCGTGGTGCCTCTGCCAGCCATGGTGGGCTCTGTGGTCTTTCGACGCTCTGCGTTAACTATGCTGTCTCTGATGCCGTTGCGAGCTACGGTGCGGCCCTCTGCGAAGCAGCATCCGAGTGGTCTGTGGAGCCAACATATTACGCAGCTGCCTAGGCTGGCTGCGTAGGCTCAAAATGCAGAGCAAACAGAAGAACTGGGGTTCCTGAGCACACGGCTCGCTATGCGAGCCCCACCTTCCGCCCTTGGGCGGACGATTTTTTTTTTTTGAAAATTCGCTCTTTGACTTTTTTCATTCCGATTTTTTTTCGTACCTTTGCAGCCGGAATAGAATCCAGGTTGTGATTCCCTGTGCCGGTTTTCGTCTTTGCCTCCGTGGTGCCAATGCCAACAATGGTGGGCAATGTGGTCTTTCGACGCTCAACGTTAACAATGCTGTCTCTGATGCCAATGCGAACTACGGTGCGGCCCTCAACTTATTGAAATCCACAGTTTTTGTGTGCTTATGTGGAGAATCGGGAATCAGACCTTGCCCCAAGGCAGAAAATTCACTTATCTAGATTAGCTGGTAGATGATGACAATAGGGTCATCCGGTCGAAGGTTAGGACTCTTAATTAAGCAGACAACGGATTTGTACACCGCATTATACACCGACATGCACCGTCATATACACCGACACATACACCGACATATACACCATATTAGTTATCATTCATTAATTAATGCATAGTGAAGAGAATAGGTAATATATCCGTTATTGTCGAGACTTTACAGAATTTTCGAGAAGCCTTTTATGAATTTTCGAAGCATAAGAGGTCGAGATTAAGCGTGCAAGCTTTCGAGGAGAATCTGGAGCAAAAGCTTCAGGTACTTCTGCGTGCATACGAGGCTGGAGCCTGGCATACTTCGGAGTATGAAGCTAAGCAAGTGACTGAACCGAAAATTCGTACAGTCAACAAGCTGCCTGTTCCTGATCACGTCATCCAGCATGCTGCCCTCAATCCATCGGAACCATTGCTGCGTAGCAAGATTCCGTACAATTGTCCGGCTGGTACCAAAGGGCGTGGTACTCATTTCTTTTACAAGATTATCAAGCGTGACATCTACAATTCTCCACAGAAGGAGACTGCATATTGCGCACCCATGGACATACACCATTATTTTATGACCATCGAGCATAATCTTCTGAAGAGAGAGTATCGGCTGTATATCAAGGACCGTAAACTGCTATACTTCATCGACGAAGTCGTTGACAGCTATGCCAATGGCGTTGTCCTCGGTGTCAAGCTTACCCAGCTTCTAGGTCAGCTATACCTGGTTAGATTCGATTATCTCGCTATGCGATGCTTCGATATCCTGGAGGATCCTGAGCGATATCACTACTGGCAGTCACGCTACGTCAGTGATATGCTCGTCACTTGCAGGACTGAGGAGCAGGCAAGATTGATGACTAGCGTACAATCGTTGAATGAGCGATTCGATCGCTTCGTTCGGCAAGGACTCAGCTATTATTATAGGTTCATGGACAATATCTTCATCCTCCATGAAGATAAGGTCTTCCTGCGACTGATGGTTGAATTGAGCGCAATGCATCTGGCAAGAGATTGGAAGCTGCAGATAAACCGGTCGTGGAATGTTCATCGCACCTGCGATGGCATTGACTTCTGTGGGCAGGTCATATATGCGGATCATGCCAAGATACGAAAACGTAGCAAGCAGGCATTGTGCAGGCAGGTCGCAAGACTTCGCAAGAGAGGCTATAGTAATGAGCAGATCAGAGTAATAGCCGCATCGAGGCTAGGAATTGCGAAACACGCAGACACAAAAAACTTATTACAGAAAATCGGAATGAAAACTTATAGAGACAACCTCGGCATCAAAAGAGGGGAAATTCCCTTCGCAAGCATGACCAAGCGGCAGAAAAAGCATATAGGAGATGTTTTGTGCAAGGATGGTATAGACTACGAAGATCATCTTATCCTCATCGAGGACTACAAGATTGACAAGTCAACAGTTAGCTTCAAGACTCAACAGGTCGAGAAAGTTGATGAACACGGCAATAAGTTCATCGTTCAGGAGAAGGTTCCGAACGATAGATTGGCATTAAAGTTCAGATATATCGATCATGTGGAGAGGAAAGAGGAGGTGGATGAGAACGGGGAACCTATCGAGGTTCCGCACTGGAAGGATGAAACCTGGTGGTTGTATTCTGGTGCAGAGATACTTATTACACAAGCACGTGAGGAATGGTGCTTCCTAGAGAAGCCATTTTATGTTGTAGTCGGAGAGCTGAAAAACAAATTCGGCAAAACGTTTTACAAGTTTATATAGTAGATGAATAAGAAAATTTATCTCGTTCGCATGAACTACGTCAGATACGACGGAAATCACTATCTGTTGTATCTGAATGAGAAGAAAATTGAAAACTATCAGCCAGACTCTAATATAATGGAGTCTGAGAGTGATGGTGAGACGGTCACAGCATATAGTTATGAAGGTAGCGAGCCGGATGGCTCAGTCAAAATTGAGGCTACTTCGGCAGGTTACAACGATTTTGTGGCAGGACTTGTGAGAACCAGGTACAGCCAGAATGACGTTGAAGCGATCCTCTGCAACCATGGAGATGGCGATACTGCTCACGAGGCAGAATACCAGGCATTCCAGGAGTGGAGAGAGCAGGCGAAAGAAATCGCCAAGGAGATTCTCGAACGAGATATTGCATAATCAATACGGCAGGTAGTCATAGCATTACCTGCCGTATTTTTATTTTTCCCCACATAATTGTATCTTTGCCCTAAAAAAGAGAAAAAGATGCAGAGAAATACCAAAGACTGGATACGCTATAGCAGCGCTGGTTTCGTACTGATTGCAGCAATAGTTCTAGTGTATATTAGCTACTTTTGCTCACAAGACGTTACATCAAACGTCTTGTGGTATTTTGGTCAGAGTCTTATGTACGTTGCGACAGCTTTTGGCTTCGAACTTACATTCGACACTCGAGTCAAGGATTTAATAGATAAATATAAAAATCATGGGGAGAAAGATTAAATTCATTTTCGTACATTGCACAGCAAGCCGACAGACATGGACAGTCGATGCCTTGCTGAAGGAGTTTAGAAACAAGGGCTGGCATTATCCAGGTTATCACTGGGTGGTTACAGCGGATGGCAAGCGCACCCAGCTGATGACAGAAGACCTGCCATCCAATGGTGTAAAGAATCACAATCACGAGGCTATCAATGTCGCATACATGGGTGGTATCTCGCGCACTGGCAAGCCAATAGACAACCGCACAGATGCGCAGAAGGAGAGCCTTCGCGAACTGCTGAAGGAACTCAGACAGAGATACCCTGATGCAAAAATTCTCGGTCATCGTGATATCTCGCCTGACAAGAATCACAATGGCGTGGTTGACCCTTGGGAGCGAATCAAGGAGTGTCCTTGCTTCGATGCGATTCCGGAATACGCTGACATCTAAGTCATAGGATATGAAGAAAAATCTGAGATACATAGGCATAGTCATCGCAGTGATATTGGCTATCGCTGCATTCGTCTGGTTATTCGAGTCGAGACAGAAGCGAGCGGAGAAAGAGTTGAGGGAGCAGTTCAACCAACTGGCGCTGAACTATGCACCAGCTAAGCGTGATACCATCAGAGATTCCGTAAAGGTCATCACTCAGCAAGTGCTGATGATGCCTCCTGATGAGTATAGGTCATACGCCATTGACCGGCAATTGCTCAAGGATATCAATCTGCAGGTTAAGCAGATTGTTGCTGACCAGCGAACGGTTGTTGTCACAGCCGATTCCGTCAAGACGAAGCGCAGAAACCATATCTATAGCTATAGTGATGCCTGGCTGAACTTCCGGCTCAACACCGCAGACTCTATCCTTACATATAAGGCAAGAGACAGCTTGCAGACCATCATCGCAAGGCAATTCAAACATAAATTCTTGTTTTGGAAGTGGGGTACCAAGGGATACCAGGTCAAGGTCATCAACTTCAACCCTCATTCCACCATATCTTATAATAACTATATCCAAGTCACCGAATAATGGCAAGACAAGAGGTATATACAACCGTAGTAAAGCTCAATTCAGAAGAGGCGAAGAACCGTCTGAAGGAGCTCGAAGATAAAGTCGCTCGTCTGAAGAAGGCAAAACAGGATGCCTTCTCGACGGGCGATTCCCGTATAGGCGCATCCCTCGCCAAGGACCTGAAGGCTGCCGAGCGAGAGATGAAGCAATTCAAGAACTCGACCATGAGCGTCAAGGAGACGCTCGATAACCTGTCCTCTGCAAGCCTCGGACAGCTTGAGAAAGCTGCCCGACACCTGAAGGGTCAGATGAAGGCGGCATCTGATCCGTCAGACTATGCCAAGCTGGAGAACCAGCTGAGCAAAGTCAAGGAGCAGATGTTGCAGCTGAAGGGGGCGACCCGCAAGGCTGATGAAGAAGCGCATCGAATGACTGCGACCTTGTCTAATCTGAAGCATGCTTCTCTCAACGACCTCAACTTCACATCAAGCAAGCTGAAGTCGCAGATGGCTGATTTCGACCCTCAGTCAACCATGTACGCCTCACGAGCAGCACAGCTGAAGCTGGTGGAGGCAGAACTGGAGCGCATACATCAGAGTGAGCGTAGAGTCGTTACTCTGATGCAGCAGTATGACAAGGAAATAGAGGAGACCAATATCGATATCAAGGAGACAAAGCGGCAGATGCAGCTTGTCAACCGCACCATGTCGAACCTGAAGACATCATCCATCCGTGACCTCGAATTCTCTATCAAGGCCATCAATCAGCAGATGGCTGGTATGGACCGCGGTACCGAGAAGTTCAAGCAGATGCAGCTGCAGGCAAAGCAGCTGAAGGCAGAGCTGCAGGCTGTCAGAGCCGAGGGCGTAGCTCAAGAGTCCTGGATAAAACGCTCTGCTGACTGGTTCAACCGCATGCAGGGTATTGCTCTCGGTGCGGTCGCAGCCATCTCCGGCATCACCTTCACAGTCAAGAAGTGTGTGGAGGAGTATGCAAAGATGGACGACGAGATGACCAACGTCCGCAAGTACACTGGGCAGGCAGCCGAGGAAGTAGAGCGCATGAACGAAGACTTCAAGAAGATGGATACCCGCACACCTCGCCAGAAACTCAACCAACTGGCAGAGGATGCCGGCAGACTAGGCATCACATCGACTGCTGCAGTTGAAGATTTTGTTGATGGAGCCGATAAAATCAATGTTGCCCTCGGTGATGACCTCGGAGACAAAGCTGTCTCACAAATCGGCAAACTCGCCCAGATGTTCGGCGAAGACAAGACCAAAGGTCTGCGAGGTGCCATGTTGGCGACAGGTTCTGCAGTCAATGAACTGGCTCAGAATTCTTCTGCCTCTGCCGGTTATCTCGTAGACTTCACCGCTCGTGTGGCAGGTGTCGGCAAGCAGGCAGGCTTCACCCAGGCGCAAATCATGGGTCTCGCATCCGTACTCGACCAAAACATGCAGCAAGACGAGACTGCTGCAACCGCAGTGCAGAACCTTCTGGCCAAGATGTTCCAGGACTCCGCAAAGTTTGCTCAAATTGCAGGTCTCAATGTCAAGGAATTCGCAAAGACGTTAAAGGAGGACGCCAATGGCGCACTCCTCCAATTCCTGGCAGCCATGCGAGCTAAGGGTGGATTCGCAGACCTCGCACCTATGTTCGAGGAGATGAAGATGGATGGTTCTAGAGCGACAGGTGTCCTCACCGTCCTCGCAGACAAGCTCGATGATATCAGGTCTGCCCAGAACCTGGCGAACGAAGCCTATTCCGAAGGCACATCCGTCCTCAATGAGTTCGAGACACAGAACGAGAGTGTACAGGCTCAACTTGACAAGGCGAGCAAGAAGTTCCTGGATCTCTCCATCGAACTGGGACAGAAACTCTATCCTGCAGCACGATATTGCATATCTGCTGCAAGTCTCGGGGTTCGGGCACTCTCCACACTCGTTGACTTCGTCAAGGACTATTGGCGCATATTAATTGTGCTGACAGCCGCCATCGTCACGTATACAGCAGTATCTAAGGCAAAGTTGATAGCAGACAAGGCGCAGATGGCATGGCTCAACATCATGATTCTGCGCGAAAAGGCGCATCTCGTCCTTGTGGGTCTTAAGACATCTGCTCTCAAGACTATGGCAATCGTTCAGATGGCGTTGACACGTGAAATAAAACTGACCACTGCTGCGCAGATGTTGTGGAACAAAGTGTTGTTGGCCAACCCGATCACTGCCGTGATTGCTGTTGTTGCCGGTCTGACAGCCGCAATCGTCACACTCTCAGAAGAGACGAGCACAGCTGAGCAGGCTCAGCGTGACTACAATGATGCCGTGACAGATGCCAACAAGCAGGCTTCAGACGAGGAGGCAGCCATCATGCACCTCGTCTCTGCTATCCAGTCAAACACCAGTGCAGAGTCAGACCGCAAGGCAGCCCTTGAGGAACTCAACGGCAAGCTGATGCGTGAGCACCTCGGTAACATCACCGAGGAAGCAGTGCGCACAGGCAACGCTACAAGGCAGATTGAGGCTTACATTGATGTAATGAAAAAGAAGATTATCATCGATGGCCTACAGAAAAAGTTAGCTGAGTCTATAGCAAAGAGTGCTGATCTAGAGGATTGGCTAGAAGAGGGAAGAAATTATAAACCTGGATTTTTACAGGGAGTATTAGATTCCTTCAATCCTTTCCCTTCGAAAAAGGTTGCAGCAAGCAATCCACATTTTCAAAAGGATTTGGAGAGAGAGATTGACAAGGAAAAACAGTATCAGAAGCGTCTCCTAGAAAAAATCAACGAGTTAGAGTCACAGCATTTCGAAGTGAGCGATCCGGAACCATGGCGAAACAATGGCTACAATGGCAAGGGCAATGATGGTACCATCATTAAGCAGAAGAGAACAACCGGCACTCATCAGGTTTCAGAAAAAGAGCGCAAGGCTCGTGTCAAGGCAGAGAAGGCAGCTGCAGCAGAAGCACGCAAGCGTGAGGCAGAAGCCAAGCGCAAGCAGAAACAGGCAGCAGATAGCATCAAGGCTGAGACCAACGAGTTGATGGCTGACAACGCCAAAGCCTATGCAGAAGGCAAGAAAACCTATCAGCAGTTCATCGACGACCGACAGAGCATCCAAATTAAGGGTTTTGCCAAGCTGAAGCAGCTATATGGTGAGAAGAGCAACGAGTACAAGCAGTTGCTTGACAACCAGGTCAATGTTGTCAAGCAGCATGATGCTGCCATTCAGAAGATGAATGAGCAGACCATTGAGCGTGAACGCCTCCAGAAGGAGGCTAGCATCAAAGCTCAGTATAATGATGCCAGTTCAGCTATCTATCAGAATGATACCGCTCTCAATGAAGCTCTATATAAGAATGATGTCGAAGCCATGAAAAAACGTCTTGCACTCTTCAAAGACAGAGAGGGCAGCGAGGAGTGGCTGGATTTGAAGGCTGAGATGGAAAAGGCTGAGCTAGACCACCAGCTGCAGATGCAGGAGTCATACCAGAACCAGCTGCGAGAACTCCGCCAGCAGTTCGGAAAGCAGGACATCGAAGCAGAGAAGCAGATGTATCTCAATGGCCTAGAGAACATCTACAAGCAGGGTCTAATCAAGGAGGAGGAATATCTGCAGATGAAGCTTGATCTCATCGAGCAGTTTGCAGACCGAAAGGCGCAGCTCGAAGCTGAAGACCATGGAGCAGGCTCTACCCAGCTGAAGGTGGATAGAGTCTCTAACCGTATGGTTAACCAGGCTAAAGCTGAAGCAGGAGATGCGCAGAACCCTGCAAATGCCAGCTTCGGAAGCTACTTCACGTCTCAGATAGCCAACTACCAGAACACGATGGAGAAGCTGAAGGAGCTGTATGGTGACGATGAGCAGAATCACGCAGCCTATATGCAGGCGAAGGCAATGGTGACTGCTGACTTCCTCAATGATATGGTAGAGCAGACATCTGCAGCCTACAACGGCATCAACAACATACTCTCTGCAGCATCAGCCTATGCACAGGCTTGCTCAGACCTAGAGCAGGCGAAAATCTCCAAGAACTACGAGAAGCAGATTGCTGCAGCTGGCAATAATTCGAAGAAGAAGAAAAAGCTCGAAGAGAAGAGAGACAAGGAACTGGCTGCAGCCAAGTCGAAGGCTAACAAGAAAGCGATGAAGATTGAGATTGCCCAGGCAATCGCATCTACCGCTATGGCTGCTATCAACGCATACTCATCTGCAGCTGCCATCAAGGGTACTGGCTGGTTACTTGCACCTATAGCTGCCGGCATGGCCACAGCTGCAGGTATGATGCAGATTGCAACAATCAAGAAGCAGCATCAGGCAGAGGCAGCAGGGTACTACGAGGGTGGTTACACAGGAGGCAACCGCTATCGCAAGGAGGCAGGAGTGGTTCACGAAGGTGAGTTCGTTGCCAACCATAGAGCGGTCAACAACTCGTCTATCAGACCTGCATTCGACCTAATAGATAGAGCGCAGCGCGCCAACACCGTAGGCTCTCTGACCGCTGATGATATCAGCAGAGCACTGGGAGCAGGAGCCAGCGCTGCTGTCGTTGCTCCTATTGTCAATGTCAGCAATGACAATGCCGAGGTACGCCAGTCTCTCGATGGAGTCAATTCTGCTGTCAGCAGACTCAACGAGAATATTGAGAGAGGTATCAAGGCAGATGTGTCTATCGCAGGCAGAGACGGCATCGACCGCAAACTCAAGGAATATCATCGTATGTTAAGCAATAAGTAGTTATGATTACATGCATTATCAATGGCCGTAGAGCCTATCCGATATCCACATCATCCATCAAGGTGACATACGCTAATCAGTATGTCACCGATGATGGCGAATATACCTATGATATCACCTTCCCGATGAATATCCTGGCCAACCGGGAAATCTTTTCCAATGTATCCCGATTGGAAGTCAAGAAAAACATCGCCAAATTCGATGACTGCAAGCTATATGTTGATAGCAAAATCATCATGAGCGGTGTTGGTACCATCCTCTCGGTGAACCAGCAGGAAGTCAAGCTGCAGATTGTAGGTGGCAAGTCACGCATCAAGTTCAATGACAAGATGACCAAGCACTACATCGATGAGATAAACCTGGGCATCGCTGATGCTCCTGGATCAACTGTAAATAAGTCTGTGGAAAACAAATTCAACGACTTATTAAAGGTGACAGACATCTTCATCCTGAGTACCGACAAGACCAAATTCCTTGGGGTAGAAGGCAAATGGTGCTTCATGCCCGTGCACGATGAGACCTATGAGATGATAGCCAACTACGTTGGAGTTGACCGTACCGGAAGACATTGTGGCCAAAAAACGGCATTCATCCAGAATACCGCTGTACAACCAAATCTGATGTACATCTTCAAGAAGGTTGTCGAACACGAAGGTTATAGGCTTATCAGGAATGATATAGATGTTAAGCCGTGGAACCTGTTGTATATCGCTTCAGCGTTCAAGTCTCGCGAGCTTCGCAGAGCACTTCCGCACTGGTCATCCTACACATTCATCGAGGAGTTCCGGAAGCTTTTCAATGCTTCCATCTACTTCGACGAGGTGGGCAAGACATGTTCTGTTGTCAGTTCCTCAGAACTGAGTTCAGCCGATTCCGTAGTGATAGAACCGCTAGAAGAGTATGCGACAGACTATGATGAGGACGGTTCCTTCAGTACTTCATCGACCGCAAATCTCGAATATAAATTCGACGATTCTGCCAACAGAGGAGACTATGAAGTCATACCGAAGAAGGTCTTTGAGAACTTCGAGCAGGTAGAATCTAGAGAATTGCTAGGCTATTCCAAGCAATTCGCAGCGACAACTATGGGCTGGTCTGAGAAGAAGAAAAGGCAGACTATCATCCATAATTTCGGAGATTACTATATATATATAGGTGAAGAGGGTAGCCGCAAGTGGGAGCTTGCAGGCATCTGGTCTCCACTTATCCGAGACGAGGATTCTGATGATTATGTTGACTTGAAGATTTCTCCTGCTGCACAGATAGCAGAAGATATCAACTTCAGGAGCAGCGTGGTCTTAGAAGACAATTGGATTGAAAAGCGCTGCCTGCTGTCTATCACTAATACCAGGGAGTCGGATGCAAAAGAGTGCGATTCTGACGAGGAAGGTCTGAGCTACGTTTCTGTACAGGATGCCATCGATGATGAGTCGGCAATGGACGAGAGCGAGGACGAGGAGGAAGTGATGAGCATCTTCTTCATCTTACCAGGTAGAGTGCAGCAGCATGACAAGCCATACGGCAAGATTACTTGGGTTGGGGAGAAATCCAGATGGCCTCAATTCCTGACAGATTACCGAGTCAATGCTGACTATAGGTACAATGGCATAGCCTTCATTGATAGAGATCTCTATACTCTATCGTTCAATTCTGACACAGCCGGTACAACATCATTGAGTCAGTTTCAAGGGGAAGTTATCAAAATTGATAACCGAAACTGCATGGAAGTGAAATTCAAGTCTGCTGATATTCCGGATCCATCGAAGATATACATCATCAGGAATAAGCGATTTGTGTGCGAGAAGATTGAGATGGAAGTCAAGGATGAAACAATCAATCCTATCTATACAGGCTACTTCTATATGCTATCATAATATAATAAGGTGAGGTACGTTTCCGTATCTCACCTTATTATATATATATATACTATAGGATTCCCTTATAATTCTTGATGTACTCATTCGCAGCCTTGATATCCTTAGGCGTGTAAATGTCAGTGATAAGGATAGAGGAGTGTCGTGCCTGATCTCTGACCGACAAGACATCAGCATTCGCCTTCAGCATATTGGTGATGCCGGTATCCTTCAAGCTGTAGAACTTATAGCGGTCGGAGAATCCGAGCGCCTTACGCAAGTTTCTTCCCCAATAGTCTCTGAAACTCTTCTCGCTCTTGCGAGTCTCACCAGGGCAGAAGTTATCTGAGAACAGATAATAGTGACTAGGGTATGCGAAAACATTGAGGTCAATCATCAACTTGATGACGTGAGACGGCAGGGTGATGACTGCATCATTTCCATTCTTGGTATGCGATCCATGGAGCGATAGGGTCTGAGCATCCAGGTGGAAGTCTTCAATCTTCAGGTATGAGAGTTCTCTAGGGCGGACGAAGAGATAGTGCAGTATCTCGCAAGCAAGCAGGAAATGCCTGTTTTTCTCGAAGAGGTAGTTGCGTATCTGCATCATCACGTCGTCAGGTATGACTTCACGCTCCTTCATATGTCGAGCACGGATTCGGCTGAATCCTTCTGTCGGATTGTGAGAGATGTAGCCTCGCTCTAGCAGATAAGTTGAGAATGTGCGTAGCCAGCCGAGATAATTGTTCCTGGTTATAATGGTGTTGTTGCGGTCGATGAAGACGTAGTCAAGGAACTTGGAGACGAACTGTCTGTCGAACTGATAGGAGAAGTGGATATCTATCTTCTTCTTCTCAATCCAGAGTTCCATGACACGCACACGACTGGAATAGTCGATATATGAATCATCACGCAAGCTATGTTCATTGCATAGCTTCTCTAGATATCTCTTATATCGTTCCAGAACTGTAGTGAATAGGGTGTATTCAAGAGGGCGATCCTTCACTACCCATGGATTCCAGCCACTTTCTAGCTTTTGGGTGATGCGCTTCATCAGCTGATCAGCATACACTCTCTGATTATGCTTGCCCTTGATGTGGTCAAGCATAATCTTCTTTTGGTGCATCTTGCCGATTGCTGGATCGAAGCAAGAGAACGAAACATAACACTCGCTTTTCTGATGGAAGGTAGGAAGCTTCCACGCAATGACATGGTGAATATCGTCACCTGCCAAACCTGAGAAATAATTTTTTTTAGCCATATCTTTAATTTTTTAGAAATATGGCCTAAATCTTATCATTTTTTATACTTTACCGACTTTTCACCGAGTATTTTTGCAGCGAACAGCCTATATTGTCTGATACTCAATAAGTTACCAAAAAATTCGTCGGGATTACTGGACTCGAACCAGCGACCTCATCGTCCCGAACGACGTGCGCTACCAACTGCGCTAAATCCCGTTTTGTGGTACTTATGAGTACAAAGACGGTGCAAAGGTACACCAAAATCTCCATAATACCAAATAAAAAAGCACTTTTTTATCTTTTTTGAAAAGTTTTTCACTTAAAAATTTGGTGGAACCAAATAATTGTTGTACCTTTGCACCCGCAAATGAGAAATCATCTGTAAGAGTATGGTGCCATAGCTCAGTTGGTAGAGCAAAGGACTGAAAATCCTTGTGTCCCCGGTTCGATTCCTGGTGGTACCACTTAAAAAGCCGAACTTCTTCAAAGAGGTTCGGCTTTTTGGTGTTTTTAAGGCTTTTGCCCTTTCAGGGCGCATAGCTATCTGGTAATGTTAACCTAGGGCGTTGCCCTAGGCTATGTTGGGGGCTTGGATTCCTGCGTCTTTTTTCTTTCTTTTCCCTTTTTCTTCGATATATTTCGGGTATTTGTCCCTTTTGTTGCTAGATTTGTCTGATATTTAGCGTGAGATTGCGGTATTCTAACCTACTTTTGCAATCGAAATCAAACCAAAAAGCCAAAAGAACAATGAAGAATATTTTAGGAAAAGCCATATTGCTGGCTTCAGCACTCTTGTTTTCTATCACGGGCACGAGTTGCAGCAATGATGATAATACCACTCCCGAAAAGGAGAAGACATACGATATGAGTGGCTTCGCCAAGGGAGCCGATGTAAGTTGGATTACAGAGATGGAGCAGAACGGAAAGAAGTTCTATAACGCCAACGGTAAGGCTACGGAGTGCATGGCGCTTCTCCGCGACCTCGGCATGAACTCCATCCGTCTTCGTGTATGGGTAAACCCTGAGGATGGATGGAACGGAAAGAATGATGTGGTGGCAAAGGCATGGAGAGCTCAGCAGCTCGGTATGCGTCTGATGATAGACTTCCACTACTCTGATACCTGGGCAGACCCATCCAAGCAGGGCGTTCCTGCTGCCTGGAAAAACTATGACTTCGAGCAGATGAAGCAGGCGGTTGCCGATCATACCAAGGATGTATTGAATGCCTTGAAGGCAAGAGGTGTCAACGTAGAATGGGTGCAGGTGGGTAATGAAACCACCGACGGCATGCTCTGGAATGATGAGGATGGCGATGCTGCCCTGAAGGTGACAGGCCGTGCCTCTAAGAACATGGCGAACTTTGCCGCTTACATCAATGCCGGTTATGATGCCGTCAAGGCGGTTTATCCGGAGGCTAAGGTGATAGTGCATCTCGATAAGGGAAACAATCTGAGCCAATATACCTGGATGTTTGATGGCTTGAAGCAGAATGGTGCCAAGTGGGATGTCATCGGTATGTCGCTCTATCCTGATTGGATTACCGACCAGACCTGGGAGCAGGTATCCGATGCTTGTCTCGACAACATCAAGAGCCTTTCCGGCAAATACAACTGCGATGTCATCATCTCTGAGATTGGTATGGTTTGGAATTCTGAGAATGCCGCTCCATTCCTCAAGAAGATGGTGGATGGCTGCAAGGCTATCTCTACCTGCGAGGGCGTGTTCTACTGGGAGCCTGAGTGCAACAGCGGCTGGAACGGCTACGACAAGGGTGCCTTCGACAACAGCGGCAAGCCAACCGCAGCACTCGATGCTTTCAAGTAATCGGGCAAGTTAGCTTTCTTCGCTTCCTCTGGGAGCGATAGAAAGCGAATTTTAAAATGGAATATTGTACTAACTTAGAAGAAAAAGATATGATCAAGAGAAGCATTACTTTCGTGTCTCTCGCCCTGGCGCTCTCTACTATGTGCCAGGCACAGAGCAGAAAAGTCATTAATTTGCCATCGTGGGATTTCTCCCGCGATGGCAAAGCGTGGTCTCAGGTAGCCGTGCCTCACGACTGGGCTATCGCGGGTCCTTTCGATAAGAAATGGGATCTGCAGATGGTGGCTATCGAGCAGAATGGCGAAAAGGAGAAGACCGAGAAGTCGGGACGCTCTGGAGCTCTCCCTTGGATTGGAGAGGGTATGTATAAGATGAATCTTCAGTTGCCGAAGGGCTACAAGCGTGCCGTTCTCGTATTTGATGGTGCGATGAGTCAGCCTGTGGTAAGCGTGAATGGCAAGGAGGCTGGCAGATGGGCTTACGGTTACAATGCCTTCCGCATCGACATCACTCCTTACGTGCAGTTTGGCGGCAAGAAGAATCTCGTAGAGGTTCATCTCAACAATGTAGAGGAAAGCAGCCGATGGTATCCAGGCGGCGGTCTTTACCGTCCGGTTTCCGTGGAACTTTACGGCAACGAGAACTTCTCTACCTGGGATACCTTCGTGCGTACCCTGAAAGCTGATAAGCAGGAGGCAGAAGTAGAAGTGAATGCTCTCTTGGAAGGAAAGATAGGAAAATCGGGCAAGACAGTCATCGCCTTGCTCGATGAGGCTGGTACAAAGGTTGCCGAGCAGACTATCTCTGGTGCAACCCCAGCCATCAAGACTACCCTGAAGGTAGCAAATCCTCAGCTCTGGTCTCCGGAATCTCCTTATCTCTATCAGGTGAAGTTAACCCGATATGAAGGAAAGAAGGTGGCTGATGTCCAGACGCTGAAGACCGGTATCCGAACCATCTCTGTATCCAAGAATAATGGCTTCCAGCTCAATGGAATCACCCGCAAGATCAAGGGTGTCTGCCTGCACCACGATCTCGGTCCGTTGGGAGCTGCAGAGAACAAGGCGGCACTCATCCGCCAGATCAAGACGATGAAGGAGATGGGCTGCGACGCCATCCGTACAGCCCACAACATGCCTTCTACCATGCAGATGGAAATCTGCGATTCCCTCGGTATGATGGTAATGGCAGAGAGCTTCGATATGTGGATTTATCCTAAGTGCAAGAATGGCTATGCCAAGTTCTTCAAGGACTGGAGCGACAAGGATATCACCAACCTGGTGAAGCACCATCGCAACCATCCTAGCATCATTATGTGGAGTATCGGTAACGAGATTCCTGAGCAGTGGAGCAAGGAGGGTATGGAGATTGCCAAGCATCTGCAGGATATCTGTCATCAGTACGATCCATCCCGCCCTGTAACCCAGGGTATGGATAGGGCTGAGGATGCCTTGAAGAGTGGATTTGCCCAGGTAATGGACGTTCCGGGCTTCAACTATCGCGTACATAAATATTATAAGAATATCGAGCAGTTGCCTCAGGGCTTCCTTCTGGGTTCCGAGACGGCATCTACCGTCAGCTCCCGAGGCGTGTATAAGTTCCCGGTTCAGGTGCGTGCCAGCAACAACAATCCATACGCCGACGGCCAGTGCTCCAGCTATGACACGGAGTATTGCTCCTGGAGTAATCTTCCGGATGATGACTGGAAGATGCAGGATGACTACAGTTGGGTAATCGGAGAGTTCGTGTGGACGGGCTATGACTATCTGGGCGAGCCGACTCCTTACGATACCTACTGGCCAAGCCGCAGCAGCTACTTTGGTATCTGCGACCTTGCCGGACTTCCAAAGGACCGATATTATATGTATCGTGCCCGCTGGAACGAGCATCAGCACACCACCCATCTTCTTCCTCACTGGAACTGGAAGGGTAGAGAAGGACAGGTTACCCCTGTATATTGCTACACCGATGGTGTGGAAGGCGAGCTTTTCGTGAATGGCAAGAGCCAGGGCAGAGTTCGCAAGGACAAGTCAAGCCGCCTCGACCGCTATCGCCTCCGCTGGAACAATGTGAAGTATGAGCCAGGCGAGATTCGCGTGGTTACCTACAACCAGTATGGCGACAAGGTAGGTGAGGACGTGAAGCGTACAGCCGGAGAACCAGCGCAGATGAAGTTCAGCGTGGAGACTCCAGACCATGAGCCTATCGCCTGCATGGTAGAAGGCTGCACCGACGAACACAACGTGCTTCTGAATGCCGATGGCAACGATCTTGCCTTCATCACCGTGAGCCTTCTGGACAAGGACGGCAACGAGTGCCCGCTCGCCGATGATGAACTTACCTTCGAGGTAAAGGGTGCCGGAACCTTCAAGGCAGCATGCAATGGTGATGCTACTTCGCTCGATTCCTTCACTCAGCCACACATGCGACTCTTCTCTGGCAAACTCGTTATTGTTGTTCAGAGCAAGGCACAGAAGGGCGACATCATCCTCACCGTAAAGGATGGCAAGCGCAATATGGAAAAGTCGCTTACGCTGCAGGCAATATAAAGCAGACTTTCTAATGATAAATATAGATTCCCCTAGGAGAAGAAGTTCTTGCTCCTAGGGGAATTCTTCGTTCAGCGACGTTGAATGTGTGTTCAGCAATGTTGAATGTGTGTTCAACACTGTTGAACATACGTTCAGCAGTATTGAACGGAGATATCTTCTAATGGTACCAACAAATTCTCCCTATTCTTTCAACAACTTCTTTCTATACTTTGAGTATCTTCTCCTTATCCTTTCATCCGTTTTCCATAGGCCTGGACGGAACTTCTCCTTATTCTATTGTTATTTTTCTCTAATAATATTTGGCATTGTCGTGAATAATGTGTATTTTTGCAGCTATGAACAAATCACTAACCGCTTTATCTAGAGTAAGCATGGCGATAGCTATGCTTTTTATAACCATAGCGCTCCATGCGCAACGTTTCGTCAACACCACCCTGGATGGTGCTCAGGCTGTCTATGCCATTACCCAAGATACATCAGGAGTAGTCTGGCTGGGTACCGACAATGGTCTCTATAGTTATGATGGCTACCACGACTATCGTCATTTTGCTTCCCATACCTTTAGTCATATCCGCATCAATGCGCTCGGCTTCGAGGGTAGCATGCTCTATCTGGCTACGGGCAATGGAATGCTGAAGTTTGATACGCAGAAGGGAATCTATGCTTCTGCGCCAGCGATGGAATCAGATGGAGACAAGGGCAGGAAAAAGGCGGTAAGGGAGTTGCGAGTGCTCAATATGAAGGGCAGGAAAGATGCCTTTGGCAACGATGTGTATGCTATCCTGCATACACAGAAGGGACTTCTGGTGGGTTCTCTCGCCGGACTCCGTCTCAACCAGCGCCAGATTCTCCTGACTCCCGGAGCACAGCCGCTGGTGAACGCCCTGGCTTACGATGCCAAGCGCCACTGTTACTGGATAGGTACCGAGGGAGCCTTGTACTGTGCCGACCAGGCTTTGCAGAACTTCTCCAAGATTGCGGCGCTGGATGGAAACTCCGTGAAGTGTCTGGACGAAGACCAGGATGGCAATCTCTATATCGGTACAGATAATGGACTTTATCGCATGGCGATGAATAACAGTCTGGAGCATTTCGTTCACGACTCGCGCAATGAGGCAACCATCCCCAACAATATCGTATGGTCCTGCTATGTGGATAAGTGGCAGAATGTGTGGATCGGTACCGATCACGGACTTTCCCGTTTATCTACCCATACCTACTATCGCTTCACTTCGCTCGATAAGATTACCTTCTCGGGCGAGGGCAACTGTCTGCATGCTATCCTTCAGACCCGCAGCGGCGACTGGTGGATGGGCGGAACCAACGGCTTGATTCACTATGCAGAGGGAGTGCGCGTGCAGGGAGCTGCATCTGAATATCAGAATGTGGTATGGTATAAGCAGAACAATCCTTCGGCTCCTCTTGCTCACAACCGTGTGCGCAAGATTTATGAAGACAAGGAGGGGGATGTATGGATCTGTACAGACCACGGCATCAACCTCTATCAGAAGAGTACGGGAAAGTTGCTCAACTTCATCGTCTATGACAAGACCGGCAAGTATTCTACTGCCTGGGCTTATGATATTCTTCAGGATCAGAAGGGCAGAATGTGGATGGCATCTTATCAGGGTGGCGTCTTCGTGCTGGACAAGCAGCGCCTTCTGGCAGCCATCTCGCTCTCATCAGCAGCTACTGCCACCTGTGTGGCGGATTATCATTTCTCAGACAAGGGAAAGAACGCCCTCTCGGGTCTGCACATCGGTCAGCTGGTACTCGATGGCAAGGGATTTGTCTGGGCTTCCTCTTATAATCATCTCGACCGTATCGATACCCGTACCCTTCGCATCTCACATATCCCAGGCAATGATGCCATCAATTATCTGATGAAATCTGACAACGGCAATGTGTGGGTAGGATACAATGCCAGCGTGAAGTGCTTTATAGTGAACCTGCCGATGAAGGGCAAGGAACTGGAAAGCAAGGAATGGAAGATCGGTGGAAAGGTGGTCTCCATGTGTGATGTGGCAGACAAGATCTGGGTGGTGGCAGGCAATGCCTGCAGCGTGCTGGATCCTGAGAACAACAGTTTCCGATTCTTCATTCCGATGGAGAGTCCGAACAATATCTATTATTCCAAGCTGAACCATGAAGTGGTGATGGGAGGTAATGATGGCTTCATCTCCATCCGTGCCGACCTTACCATGCCGAAGGACGACAAGGCGCAGCTGCTCCTGGCGGGTATCGTGGTGAATGGCAGACAGACCCAGGATGCCTTGCTCGATGAGAACATAGAGGGAACACCGGGTGTCTCGCCCGTGGGACTGAAAACGCTGGTACTGAAGCATGATGAGAACAACTTCACGCTCCAGCTGTCTGATTTGCCTTTTGCCGATCATCCTACCGCCGTCTATGCCTACCGTCTGGAGGGTAGCGACCATGAGTGGCACTATCTGGACAAGGGCGATCTTGACATCACTTACAATGGATTGTCGTATGGCGATTATCATCTCACCGTGCATGTGGTGGATGGCGAGGGAAATATCGGAGATGAAGTTTATCAGCTCGAAATCTCCGTTCTCCCACCATGGTATCTCACCATCTGGTGCAAGCTGTTCTATCTTACCCTCCTGATTGTGGGTATAGCCTGGGTCATCAATGCTCATTTCGTAAGAAAGCAGTTGAAGGAGGCGAAAAAGCAGAAGGAGGAAATCCTGGAGCAGGTGCAGGCGCGTATGCAGTTCTATGCCAGCCTTGCCGATGACCTGAAAAATGCTGCCGCTCACCATTCGTTCGAGGAGGTGAATCATCTGGTAGTTTCTAATCTCGATGTGAATGCTTCCGACAGCGAATCAGAGTCGGCAATGATTGTAGATCTCCATACTCCTCAGACTCCGGAAGTTGAGATGGATGAGATGGATAAGAAACTGCTCAACCAGATTCGGGAGATGATAGAGGAGAATATGGTGGATTCCGACTTTAACGTGTCGATGCTTCAGGAGAAGATGGGTATGGGAAACAAGCAGCTTTACCGCAAGCTGAAGGCACTTACGGGTCAGACTCCGGTGGAGTATATCCGTGATATGAGAATGCAGAAGGCGGCAAAATTATTAAAGGCGGGCAAGTTCAGCGTGTCGGAGGTAATGTACACCGTAGGCTTCTCTAACAGCAGCTATTTCTCCAAATGTTTTTCCAAGGCATTTGGAATGACTCCTACCGAGTTTATGCGCAGTTAAAAAGTATAAGGATTAAAGTTCAAACGATATGTTGCCAATATTAACGATTACAGGTTCCGACAGCACCGGTGGCTCTGGTGTGCAGGCGGATATCAAGACGATATTCGAATTGGGAGGTTATGCCGTTTCGGCGATAACCAGCATCACCGTGCAGAATACCCTGGGTATCCAGGAGTTCTTCGATATTCCTGCCGAGATTGTTTCCGGACAGATAGAGGCAATCATGAACGATATGCAGCCCAACATCGTGAAGGTGGGAATGATACGCAAGGTAGAGACGCTGAATGTGCTCATCGATGCCTTGACAAAGTATCGTCCCGACCATATCATCTATGCCCCTTCCATCTGGTCGAGCCAGGGCGATGCGCTGATGACCGAGGATGTGGTGAGCCAGATCAAATACCGTCTGTTGCCGCTCTGCTCGGTAGTTGTGGCGAGAAAGAAGGAGAGTGATATCATTCTTCAGAACTCCCGACTCTTGGAGCTTGCCGAAAAGCAGGGGCTCAGGATTTACCGGCTCGATAATGCCAATTCGCATGGTCTCATCAACCGCTTCTCTTCTGCCCTAGCCATCTATCTGAACCAGGGCAAGAAGATGGAGGAAGCGTTGGCGATGGCGCAGGATTTCATCAATATAGAACTGGCTAGGGAGAGCAATCTGCAGGGCAGGAGTTCCGAGCTTTACAACCAGTTTATCTCGCAGGTGAATAACTTCTGTCGCACCTATAGCGATGTGCATTTCTATGCCGACCAGTTGAATGTGAGTGGCCGTTATCTGGCGCAGGTTACCCGCCGTATCTCCGGCAAGACGCCGAAGGCGATTATCGATGAATACATCGTGAAGGAGATAGAGC